>ENA-OUVC01001476-OUVC01001476.1-marine-metagenome-genome-assembly--contig:-NODE-1476-length-13943-cov-3.318549_pt1 | contig 13943 bp, 14 predicted proteins | sample MGYA00248622_ERZ508571 | MGnify/ENA primary metagenome ERZ508571 (study PRJEB26236, sample SAMN06267175) | marine metagenome | isolation source: Columbia River Estuary | place: USA:Columbia River... | reverse complement strand
TAGTTACTATTGGTAATTGGTGCATCATTAATCGATGTGATGGTAGCCGAAATTTGTGCGGTATTAGATGTTTGCCCAAGGCTGTTATTTATAGTATATGAAATGGTTTCAATGCCGTTATAGTTCAAATTAGGAACAAACAAAACATTACCAGTGAAGTAATCCACAGACCATTGACCGTTAGGGCTTGTAAACGTAGATTGAAACCCTGGGATTATGGTATTCAAATCAATCGTTGAAAGCACAAGGGAGCCTCCGTTAGCAAGGTCATTGGATTGAATTGCTGCAATTGAAATAATTTGATCTTCATTTCCAGTGGTAATATCGTTAGATGCATTGGGTTGTGCTAAAACAACGAATGGGCTGAAGATTAAAAAACCTATAATTAGGAATTTATAAAATGGGATTTCGTTTTGCTTCATTGAGTCAAAATTATTTTGAGCCCAAATATAATTAAAAAAAACGAAACACAGGGTTAATCTTGAGCCGAAATATAGAAGCTTGATTAATAGAACTCCTTGTATATCAGTCCTAACAAAGGATTATAAAATTAACATCCATCCAGCAAGAAGAAGTAATAATGCCATACAAATTACGACTACGCTTTTCCAATCCAACCTGATTTTTACGGCATTTGAATCTTTATTGAAAATGGAAAGAATTAATTTGAGGTAAATATATGCTCCAATAACGGAGCTTAAAATGGCTGCTATACTAAGCACCGGATGTACTTTTATGATGTCTTTAATTAGTAAGAATTTACCAAAGAACCCTGTAAACGGCGGGATGCCACTTAAAGACAACAAGGCGATAAGTAGGGATACACCAAGGAATGGATTTTTATACCCGATCCCATTAAGGGAAGAAATATCATCATTTTCTTCGTTAATTAATTGAGAAACGAAAAGCATGATCAGCGAACTTGCACCATAACCGATAAGAAAAATCACAAGGCTTCGTTCTCCTGTTTCTGTTCCGTTCATGATTGCAAGTAATCCGATACCCGTATTACTTATCCCAGAAAATGCCATAAGGCGTTTAAGTGACGTTTGTTTTAAGCCGGAGAGGTATCCAATGAACATGCTTGCTATAATTACAACATACATAAAGTACATCCATTGGTCACTTAGGCTTCCAAACGTTGTTTTAACTATTTTGTATATCGCAATAAAACCAGCAATCTTAACCACCGTAGACATAAAGGCCATAACAGATTTCGAACTCCCTTCATATACATCGGCATTCCAAAAGTGAAAAGGAACGGCTCCTACTTTGAATAATAAGGCTGCAATGATAAGCAAAACACCTGCAATCATAAGCGCAGGGGTATACAGACCACTCATCACGGCAAATCCAATTTCATTCATATTGAAACTACCTGTAGCACCAAAAACAAGGGCAATACCGAAAAGTAGAATCGCCGTAGCAAAGGATCCAGTAAAGAAATATTTCAACGCAGCCTCCGAAGCTAAATGTTCTGCTTTTCTGCTACCAACTAAAACATATACCGGAATGGATAATATCTCTAATCCGATAAAAAACATAAAAAAGTCTTTGAATCCAATTAAGCAAATCGCACCAGTTAATGAAAACATCATCAATGATGTAATGTCTGCATAATGTTCCTTATCCTTTGATTGGATGGCATATCCTCCGATTAAGATAAGCCCTGTTAATAACACAGCCAGTAAACTTAGGTAGAGTTGTGGACCATTAAACACCAGTGTGCCAGCATAACTTTTTAACATGGAAACGTAGTTTGCATGATTCCAAATCAAAATGAATGCGGAAGATAACCCGATTAGGTTAACACTTAACGCTAAGCCAGGTTTTTTCATTATCCCAATAAAAAGGGAAATTAAACCTGTAATGAAAATTACCAATAACGCATCCATTATTTGATTATAAGTTGAGTATCCGCAACTGCTTCTAACATATGCTTGATACTTGGTTTAACAATTGAAAAAATAAAATCAGGGTAGAGTCCAAGCGAAAGGGCAAGGATCGCAATGATTGCAAAAACTGAAATTTCATTCCACATTAGGTCTTTAAATGCTGTTATTTTCGGAGCTCCCATGCTACTCATTTGATATGCTCTAATCATATAAACGGCTCCTATTACAAGTGTTAAAGCGGATAAGATACCCATCCAACTATTGAATTCAAACACAGATTTAATCAGTAAAAACTCACCAATAAATCCTGCGGTCATTGGAACTGATAATGAAACGAACATGATTACGCCGAACCAAAAACCGAAGCGAGGTGCAATTTTTGCAATTCCACCCATTTCATTGAGATTTGAAGTTCCTAGTCGTTGTTCAATGATACCTGCTGCAAAGAAAAGTCCGATGGCTATCAAACTGTGGTTTACCATTTGAATAATACTTCCTTGTAGTGAATCTACCGTAAATACCATAATTCCTGCTACAATTAATCCAAGGTGGCTTATTGACGCGAATGCAAAAACTTTACGAATATTGTATTCTCTCATCGCAATAAATGCTCCATACAGGATACCAATTACACTTAAGATGATAACGGGCCATTGCCAAGTAGGTAAGGCACTAAAACTCAATGGAATCATCCATTTAATCATACCGAATAAGGCCATTTTCAACATAATGGCTGAAAGTAACATGGTACCTGCCATAGGAGCTGTTGAATACGTGTTTGGCTGCCAGGTGTGAAATGGAAATAAAGGGACTTTAACTGCAAATGCTATTAAGAACCCAGAAAATATCCAACATGCGTATTTTGCGGGGATCGCTGTATACTGAATCGTTTCATACGCGTAAGAGTTACTATATACGCCAATAGCTAGGATTGACAATAACATGAATAGGGAACCGAAAAGCGTATACAGGAAAAATTTAAGTAAGGTTCTATTGTTTTCTTTCGCTCCAAACCAATATAACATCAAGAATACAGGGATTAAGGTAAACTCCCAGAAGATGTAAAACATAACGGCATCTTGTGCCGCAAATAATCCATTTAAACCAAACTGCATGAGGAAGATTAGTCCGGCAAATCGCGGGGCATTTGCTTCTTCTTTGTTGAAATTAGCTAAGGCAACTAAAAAAATTACTAAATTACTTAAGGCTAACATCACAATTCCTATTCCGTCATAGCCCATTTCAAAGGTTAATCCGAGTTTATACACTTTTCCGGAGTGAAAAAGATATTCCATATACTTGGGGTCGAAAAGCAAGAGTCTTGTCATTCCTACAATCAATGAACTGAATGCAAAAATTAAGGTACTAACTCGAACCCATTTAACGGGAATGAAAAAGGAAAGAATTCCGAATACGAGGGGTAATATTACTAGTTCCAATTTAATGTATTTATAAGGTAAAACACGATAAGCATTATTAATCCAATCACCATCCAAAGTAGGTAGCTAGATACTAACCCATTTTGTAATTTCCGAACTTGGATGCCTGCTTTTTCAGTAAGTAATGCAAGTCCGAAGATTCCAGCATTTAATATTTTTCCTTCCACTAAATTATTTAAGGTTGTGCCCAAAAATTCGGAAGGTTTAACGATTAAAAGATGGTATAATTCATCCCAATATAATTTACGGTTAGAAAGTACTTCCCATCCATTTAACTCACTGTCTTTTCTCGCAAGAGCTCCTTTCTTTGCATAGGTTAGATACGCCCAAATTAAAACTCCGATACTCACGGTTGATGCGATAGCCATAAGTAATAACGTCGTATTCACTGCGGCTTCAGGATGCTCAATTAACCCTAGACCAGGTGCGCCAGCTAAATAATGGTTTAACCAATGTGTTCCTTCATGTAAAAATAATCCCGGCAAATTGAGCATCCCACCGAATACGGATAGAATGGCTAAAATCACGAGAGGTAGTGTCATGCTTATTGGACTTTCATGCGCATGCTCTTTTTGATGAGTAGTCCCTCTGAAACTTCCGTGAAAGGTTAAGAAATATAAGCGAAACATGTAAACAGCAGTCAACACAACCGAAAACATAATTACTCCATAAAGAATCGGATTTTCTGCAAATAAATGTCCTATGATTTCATCTTTTGAATAGAATCCTGACAACAACGGAAAACCAGATATTGCCAAAGTTCCAATGAGAAAAGTAATATGTGTGATTGGCATTACTTTTCGTAATCCACCCATCATACGAATATCCTGTTCATCCGACATTCCGTGAATAACACTTCCCGACCCAAGGAATAATAAAGCTTTAAAAAAGGCGTGTGTGGTAACGTGAAAAATAGCGACTGTATAGGCACCAAGACCTAATGCAACAACCATTAATCCCAACTGAGACACAGTTGAATAAGCCAATACCTTTTTGATGTCGTTTTGACGTAAAGCCATAAAAGCGGCAACCAATGAAGTCGCGATACCAATATATAACATGATGTCTTTCGCGAATGGGGCTAGCTCAAAGAGAAAATTAGATCGAGTCACCATATAGATTCCAGCTGTAACCATGGTAGCGGCATGGATAAGCGCAGAAACAGGCGTTGGACCAGCCATGGCGTCTGGTAACCAAGTAAATAATGGTATTTGAGCACTTTTTCCCGTCGCTGCCAAAAACAAGCAAAGGGTAATCGCAATAATTAATACACTGTTCAATGAAATACCTGCAATATCACCACCTTGCACCATGGTTGCAATGCCATCGAATTCAAGTGTGTGAAATGTATTAAGAATCATAAAAATGGCAAACACTAAGCCAGCGTCTCCAATTCGATTCATGACAAACGCTTTTCTTGCGGCTAGACTATTTGCAATTCCTTTCTCCGGATCGCTGTAGTGAAAACCAATTAACAAGAACGAACAAATACCAACCCCTTCCCAACCGAAGAACAGAATAAAATAATTACTTCCTAATACGAGTAATAACATCGCAAAAATGAAGAGGTTTAGGTAGGTGAAAAACTTATAATATCCTTTATCATGCGACATATAACCCATGGAGAAAATATGAATTAAGGTTCCGATTCCTGTGATGATCAGAGCCATCCAAACAGAAAGCTGATCAATTAGAAAACTTGCATTGATATTAAAACTATCTAAGTGTATGAGTTTGAATAAGGTAACTTTTACCGGTTCGGTAATTTGACCAAACAAACTTAGAACAATAACAAAAGAAAGGGCAACCATTGCCGTACTAATTCCGCCTGAGATAATTTTTGGTAAGTATTTACCGAATAATCCATTGATGAGTGCACCTGAAAGTGGCAAGCACAAAAGTATGATTAGAAGTATTGAAATCGACATGATTATCCTTTTAATTTATTGAATAAACTTACGTCAATGGTTCTCAAATGACGATAAGCAAGAATGAGTATTGAAAGTCCAACCGTGGCTTCTGCAGCTGCTACCACAATGATGAAGAAAACAAAAATTTGTGCATCCGCGTTACCATAGTATGTTGAGAATGATACCAGTAATAAATTGACCGCATTTAACATGAGTTCAATACACATCAATAATACAATCATGTTTCGGCGAATCATTACACCGAATGCTCCAATTACGAATAGTAAAGAAGATAAAATGACAAAAAAGTCAATATTGACCGTTGCTGTTGACCCCATATTAATCTATTGTTGGTTTATCGCGTTTAGCTAGCAAGATTGCACCTACCATCGCGGAAATGAAAAGAATACTTGATACTTCAAATGGAACCACAAATTTTGTGAAGAGTGTATTTCCTAGATTTTCGACTAACCCTATGTTAGATATAGGAACAAGGTCATCTTTTTGGCTTACAAGTACGATATCTTTTAGCGCTGCGATGATCACAAGGAATAATACACCTCCAGCAACCGTAGAAATAATCCAAATGATGGAGGGAGTTTTAGGTTCCGCATCCTTATTCAAATTGAGTAGCATTAGAACAAAAAGGAAAAGTACCATGATGGCACCTGCATATACTATGATATTTACAATGGCTAAGAATTGCGCATTCATCATGATGTATAGGCCAGAAATGAAAAAGAAAGTAACGACCAAATAAAGTACGCTGCGTACAGGATGTTTACTCAACACCACCATCATGGCTGAGGCTACAGCTAATGCGCCTAAGAGTTGTGTTATTAATGTTGCTATCATATCGTACTTCTTTTTCCTGTGAATTGCCGTTTAGTAATATCGATGCGGTGCTCTTTTGATTCCACTAACTTGTCTTTACCATAAATAAATTCACCACGTTCAAATTGGGTAGGAACTAAGCGGTCTGTTAAGAAAATTGCTTCTTTAGGACAAGCCTCTTCGCACAAACCACAAAAAATACAGCGCAACATGTTGATTTCATACATGGAGGCATATTTCTCTTCCCGGTATAGGTCCTTTTGTTCTTTCGTCCGCTCAGCGGAAGTCATGGTTATTGCTTCTGCCGGACAGGCAACTGCGCACAATCCACATGCGGTACAGTTCTCTCTACCTTGTTCATCACGTTTCAGTACGTGCATTCCGCGATAAACGGGCGCGAATTCACGTGTTTCTTCCGGATATTTTATTGTTTTTCTTCGCTTTAAAATATGTCGAAAGGTAACAAGCATTCCTTTGATGATCGCAGGAATATATAGTTTCTCCATGAAGGTCATGGGTTTATCCGAAACAACTACTTTTCTATTGGTAAGACTTTCCATAGTAACTAATTAAAACCAATGTTCATAAAGGGCAACTACAAATCCAGTGATTAGCATATTCACTAATGCAATAGGAATCAAAACTTTCCATCCCAAATGCATCAATTGATCGAATCTAAATCGGGGGATAGTCCATCGAATCCACATAAATACAAAGATGAACACGAATATTTTGGCGAAAAACACCATAACACTAATCAGTGAAAGTAGGTTAGGGCTGTCCTTCAAGTAATCCATTCCAGGGAAATTATAGCCCCCGAAAAATAAAATGGCCATTAACGCGGAAGATACAAACATCGCTACATATTCTGAAAATAGGAATAACCCTAGTTTCATGGAGCTGTATTCTGTATGATATCCACCGATTAACTCATTTTCACATTCAGGTAAATCGAAAGGTGCACGGTTGGTTTCTGCCAAAGCACAAATAAAGAAGACAACGAACGCTACCGGCTGATAGAAAATATTCCAATTCATGCCATGTTGACTTTCAACAATCGCTCGCAAATCTAAACTCCCGGAAATCATGATTATAGTTATAGCTGATATACCCATCGCTAATTCATAAGAAATCATCTGGGAAGAGGCGCGAATTGCTCCAAAAAGTGAATACTTATTGTTAGATGCCCATCCTCCAATCATAATACCATAAACACCAATAGAGATAATTCCAAAAGCAAATAGAATTCCAATGTTTATTTCTGCCACTTGAAGAGAAATTGATCTTCCGAACAATTGTAAATCAGTTCCCCAAGGAATTATTGAACTCGTAATTAATGAGGTGAACATGGCGATGCCTGGGCCCAAAATAAATAACCATTTATCTGCATTTGCCGGAGTAAAATCTTCCTTCATGAACATTTTAACTCCATCAGCAATGGGTTGAAGAATTCCAAACTTACCTGCACGGTCTGGTCCGACACGGTCTTGAATCCATCCAGCAAGTTTACGTTCAAAATATGTTTGATATGCGGCAATTCCTAATGAAATTAGAAACAGCAACAAAACCAAAACAAGTTTATCTATCCAAAAAAATGTTTCCATTATCCTATACGTTTAACAGGTTTTTCCATACTTGTGGCATATTTTCCCTGTGATATTACCGAATGTCGGTTAATAACGCGTGGTCCAGCAATATTCCAATCTGTAGCGCTTTTATGCTCGAATCGACAGTCATTACATAACCACGCTGTTTTTCCGTCAATGTCTTCTACCTCACCATACTTATCTTTTCTTGCGGTTACTCGATAAATCTCATTTCCAAACATCCAAACTACCGCTTTACCACAGCATTTATTACACGATCTTTCCGCTTCCATCGGTTTTAAAAACCATACGCGGCTTTTAAATCGGAAGGTTCTATCCGTTAAGGCACCAACTGGACAAACATCAATCATATTTCCAGAGAAGTCATTATCAACTGCTTGTTCAATGAAGGTTGAAATTTCAGCGTGTTCACCGCGATGCAGCACACCATGCACTCGATTTTCTGTTAATTGATTGGCCACAAATACACATCGATAACACAGGATGCATCGATTCATGTGTAATTTGATTTTGTTACCTATATCAATAGGGTCGAAGGTTCTACGCTCTTCTTCATACCGTGTTTTGGCACTTCCGTGCTCATACCCTAGGTCTTGCAAGTGACATTCACCCGCTTGATCACAAATTGGACAGTCTAATGGGTGGTTCGCCAATAAAAATTCAACCACACCACCTCGGTTGTTGTGCACTCGCTCGCTTGTCTTGTTGTTAACCACCATTCCATCTTGAACTGGCGTAGAGCAAGAAGCAACGAGTTTTGGCATAGGGCGCGGATCTGCAGTAGACCCGGCAGCCACTTCCACAAGGCAAGTTCTGCATTTACCCCCCGTTCCGGGAAGTTTACTGTAATAGCACATGGCAGGTGGAACTACATCACCCCCGATTTTTCGGGCAGCATTCAAAATGCTCGTTCCTGGTTCTACCTCAACTTCTATTCCGTCGATTGTTACTTTTACCATTATCTATACGTTAGGCAACCACTGGTTGCTGAATTAAACCATAGTTTCTTGTCTGAGCCTCAGAAGGATTTTTAATATGCCATTCAAACTCATCTCTAAAATGATGAATGGCTGCAGCTACGGGCCAAGCAGCAGCATCACCCAACGGGCAGATGGTATTTCCTTCAATTTTCTTATTAATATCGGCTAACAGGTCAATGTCATGCATGTGACCTTGTCCATGTTCAATTCTTGATAGTACTTTTTCCATCCAACCGGTACCTTCACGACACGGAGAACATTGTCCACACGATTCATGGGCATAAAACCGTGCGAAATTCCACGTATTTCTTACAATACACTGATCTTCGTCGAATACGATAAATCCACCAGAACCAAGCATTGATCCGCTGGCAAATCCACCTTCAGCTAAACTTTCATAAGTCATTAAACGGTCCTCGCCGCTTGCTGTTTTGGTTACTAAAAAATGAGGTAAAATAGGAACGGAAGAACCTCCGGGAACACAAGCTTTCAATTGTTTTCCATTGGCTATTCCTCTACAATAATCGTCACCATATATAAATTCTTCTACACTTAATCCCAATTCGATTTCATATACACCGGGTCTTGCCAAATTACCACAAGCCGATATCAATTTGGTTCCTGTGCTACGACCTATACCGATGGCTGCATATGCATCACCTCCGTCGCGTACAATAGGTACTACAGCAGCGATAGATTCTACGTTATTAACAACGGTCGGACAACCCCATAATCCTTTAACTGCAGGAAAAGGTGGTTTAATGCGCGGATTTCCGCGTTTTCCTTCAAGCGATTCAAGTAGTGCAGTTTCTTCACCGCAGATGTAAGCTCCTCCACCAGGAGTTACCACTAAATCTAAATCGTACCCACTACCCATAATATTCTTTCCTAAGTATCCTTTGGCATAGGCTTCAGCGATTGCTTTTTCCAGAATATTCAATACATACATGAATTCACCACGGATGTATATGAACGATTGGTTTGCACCTAAGGCAAATGATGATAAAATCATACCTTCAATCAAGAGGTGCGGAATTTTTTCCATTAAATACCGATCCTTAAAGGTTCCCGGTTCAGATTCATCGGCATTGCATACTAAATATCTTGGAATGCCCTCAGGTTTTGCTAGAAATGACCATTTCATTCCGGTTGGGAACCCAGCGCCTCCGCGACCGCGCAATCCAGATTTTTTAACTTCCTCAACGACCTCATCTGGGGACATCTTTTTTAGTGCTTTTTCAAGAGAAGCATATCCACCATGCTTGACATACACATCGATTCCGTCGATTCCAGGAACATCTACATGTTCTAATAACAATCTTCTGTTTTTCATATCAATCGGGCTTACTGGATTTCACCGTTTCGGTATTGTTCAATTAAGGCATCTACTTTTTCTATGGATAAATGCTCGTGGTATTTATTTCTACATTGAAGTAATGGACCGTAACCACAGCCTCCTAAGCATTCAGCCGTTTTTAGGGTAAACATGCCATCAGACGTAGTTTCACCTACCTTAATATTTAGCTTTTTTTCTATATGTTCAATGAGTTGATCACTTCCAACGAGCATACATGGTCCGGTTCTACAAACTTCTAATACATGCTTTCCAACGGGCTGAAGGTGAAACATGGTATAGAATGTAGCCACTTCATATACTTCAATGGCCTGTATCTTTAGGAATTCAGCAATTTTGTTCATTACTGGAACACTTACCCAGCCATATTCAGCTTGGGCAATATGTAGGATTCGAATAAGGGCACTTTTTTCTTTGTCCTGAGGAAATTTTTTAACTACCTCATTCATTTGTTGCATCATTGAGTCTGAAAAAACAACAACTTCATTGGGGTCAAATACGGGTTGTGAGGTATGGCTCATATCTTATGCATCTAATTCGCCTGCAATTACATTAATGCTGCTCAGCGTAATAACTGCATCACTAATGTTTGCTCCTGAGATCATTTCAGGATAGGCTTGATAATAAATAAAACAAGGTCTTCTAAATTGTAGTCGATAAGGGGCTCTTCCACCATCGCTAATCAGGTAATAACCCAATTCACCATTCCCTCCTTCAACACTGTGATATACTTCGCCAACAGGCACATCGCTTTCACCCATTACAATTTTAAAGTGATAAATCAAGGCTTCCATGTTGTTGTATACATCCTTTTTCTCTGGTAAGAAAAACTCAGGAATATCAGCGTGGAAAGGACCTTCAGGTAAATTGTTGTAAGCTTGGTGGATAATTCGTAAACTCTGACGAATTTCTTCTTGTCGCACCATGAATCGATCATACGTATCACCATTTACACCGACTGGAATGGTGAAATCGAAATCCTCATAAGATGAATATGGATGCATTACTCTTACGTCATAATCTACTCCTGCGGCACGTAAATTTGGTCCTGTGAATCCGTACGCTAATGCCCGTTCAGCGGAAATTGGTCCTGCTCCTTTGGTACGGTCCATAAAAATACGGTTACGTTCAAGCATGCCGTTCCATTCTTCAAAAGCCTTCGGGAAGGTTTTCAAGAATTCCTTTAATTTTTGGTGAAAAACCGGAGTGAAATCCTTATCAAATCCGCCGATTCGACCAATGTTTGTAGTTAGGCGAGCGCCACACATTTCTTCATATAGCTCGTATATTTTCTCACGTTCGGAGAATGGATAGAAGAAACTAGTCAATGCTCCAGTATCTACTCCAATGATAGAATCACAAATTAAATGGTCTGCAATACGTGCCAATTCCATGATAATAACACGCATATACTGCACGCGTTTTGGAACCTCTACTTGAAGTAATTTTTCAACGGTCATATGCCACCCCAAGTTATTGATCGGCGAAGAACAATAATTCAAACGGTCAGTAATTGGTGTGATTTGATTGTAAGGTCTACGTTCTGCTAATTTTTCAAACGCACGGTGAATATAACCGACAGTTTGCTCAGAAGTTAGGATTTTCTCTCCATCAACGGTTAAAATGTTTTGAAAAATCCCATGGGTTGCAGGGTGGGTAGGACCAAAATTGATTGTTGCAATATCCCCATCAATTGTTTCTTTTGAGAGTACTTGGCCGTTCGAAAGTTTAATAAGATTATCAGTGTGTTCCATGTTTCAACTATTAACGTCCAAAAAATCGATCATCCTTGTCTTCTCTTGTCTCATCCTCAAGGTGATATTGTTTTAGCATCGGATGATAATCCATTTCATCCATGTTTAGAATCCGGGTCATATTCGGATGACCTTCGAATTGAATTCCGAAAAAATCAAATGTTTCTCGTTCTTGCCAGTTTGCTCCATCAAATAACGGAGTTAAACTTTTAATACTCGGGTTATCCTTTGGTAAATAGGTTTTGATCCTAAGTCGGATTGCATTTTTCCAACTGTGAAGATGATAAACTACACATAGCTCACGATCTTTCTCATCCGGATAATGTACTGCGCCAATCAAGGTTAGGAAGTTAAATGATAAATCAGCATCGTTCTTCAACATTTGAATCGCATTAAACGCTTCATTTGGAGTAACTTCGATAACTAAGGTATCATGTAGAATTTCTGATGCTACGATCTTCGTTCCAAGAAGCGTATGCAATGATTCCAAAAGCGTATTATTTGTCATTGTCGGCATTGGTTACTTCAATTTCATAATCACCCAATAAATGGCGATATTCTTCGCTGTATCTGCGTCGCATGGGTTCGTGTTTGACAAGCTTGTGAATGTTTATTACCCCATCAATGATTTGTTCTGGACGGGGAGGGCAACCTGGAACATAAACGTCTACTGGAATGATTCGATCAATTCCTTGTAAAACACTGTATGTATCAAAAATACCACCCGATGAAGCACATGCGCCAACAGACAATACCCATTTAGGCTCGGCCATTTGCTCGTATACTTTTTTCAGTACAGGGGCTAATTTTTTTGATATGGTTCCGGCAACAATCAACAAATCTGATTGCCGAGGAGTAAAGCTCATTCGCTCCATTCCAAATCGAGATAAATCATAGGTTGAACCCATTGTGGCCATGAATTCGATACCACAGCAGGAGGTAGCGAAAGGTAGCGGCCATACGGAGTTCGATCGCGCTAAGGCAACTGCTTTGTCCAAGGTGGTTAATTGATAACCTTCCCCATTGATTACTTCTAAGTCTTCTATTTTTCCCATTCTAATGCTCCTTTTTTACGAACGTAAATAAAGCCTATCAAAAAGAAGGCTACAAACAATACAACAGCTAAAAGCCCTTCTAGTTTAAGTTGATGAAAATTAACTGCATACGGATAGAAGAAAATCACCTCTACATCAAAAAGAACAAAGAGAATGGCCGTCATGAAATATCTAATAGATACTGGGAATCTAGCGTTTCCTTGTGATTCTATTCCACATTCGAAGTTTTCTTCTTTAACCTTCGTTTTTACACGTGGTGATAACAGGTGTGTTGCTACTAAGGTGAAAACCACAAACCCCGCTGCAACTGCAATTTGCATTAAAAGCGGAAGGTAATTTATATTTGAACTTGTATCCATGCGTTCGGATGTTTAGTTTTATTCGCGGACAAATTTACTTTTTTCGTTGGATTTGCCACACTTTAATTCAAATTAATTGTTGAATGTTAGGTGATTTTATTCGAAGGTATATCGCCGAAAAAAAATACCGATTCAAAATAAAAAAAGGACAGCGAGCTGTCCTTTGCATGAGTTACTTAAGAAATCTAATGTTGACTTGCTAAAAAGCGTTCCGCATCCAAGGCGGCCATACAACCAGTGCCTGCAGCCGTGATGGCTTGACGGTATGTTTTGTCCGCAGCATCACCAGCTACAAATACTCCAGTTACATTGGTTTTAGATGATCCTGGTTGCTCGTATTTAATGTATCCTGTTTCGTCTAGGTGTATGTAATCAGCGAAAATATCAGTATTCGGTTTGTGTCCAATAGCCACAAAAAATCCCGTACATGGAATTTCTCTTAATTCTCCAGTTACCGAATTTTTAACCCTTACACCGGTGACAAGTTGCCCGTCTCCCAAAACTTCCTCCGTTTCCGTATTAAACAAGATATCAATGTTAGGTGTGTTTTTCACGCGTTCGGCCATGATTTTAGATGCTCTGAACTCATCCTTACGAACCAACATGGTAACTTTTGTACAAAGCTTAGATAGATAATGTGCTTCTTCACAGGCTGAATCACCCGCTCCAACGATCACTGTTTCTTGTCCGCGATAGAAAAACCCATCACATACGGCACAAGCGGATACGCCACCTCCTGTTTGAAGATATTTTTGT
>ENA-OUVC01001475-OUVC01001475.1-marine-metagenome-genome-assembly--contig:-NODE-1475-length-13968-cov-2.827730_pt1 | contig 13968 bp, 10 predicted proteins | sample MGYA00248622_ERZ508571 | MGnify/ENA primary metagenome ERZ508571 (study PRJEB26236, sample SAMN06267175) | marine metagenome | isolation source: Columbia River Estuary | place: USA:Columbia River... | reverse complement strand
ACAATGTGCAAGGGAGCATCCGCGCCCACGGCAACCGTGGTCAAGCGCAGTCGGTCCGCGTTGGGGTGCTGCTCCACGGTCAGTACTTCGCCCACCACCACACCGCGCAATCCGCCCGGAATGCGTTCAACAGCTTCGGTGGTTTCGATTTCCAGACCCGACGCCGTCAGGTGTGCCGCTGCCTCAGCGGGGGATGGAAACGGATGTACGTGAGGAAGCAGCTCCTGGAGCCATGCGTAGGAAACGGTCATGCCGCAAAAGTACGAAACCGACGCTGGTTTAGCGGGTTATTGCGTACAGGGTCCCGGGAATAGTCCCCTAAAGCACTCCGTACAAAAAGGCCGCGTACAGCCAAAAGCGCAAAAAACGAGAGAGGGCCACTATCAAGTACATCCGAAAGGGGAAGTTCACCACGCCCGCAACCGTTGACACGGGGGAAAAAGGCAGGGGCGTCATGGCCGCCAAAAAAATGAGCAACCCTCCAAATCGTTTGATTTGGATGAATTGTTCGGCAAATTTTACGTCTACCCAAATTTTCACTTTGGGAAGGGTGTGGAGCCGAACACCTACCCAGTAGGAAACGACACCGCCCAAATAAGACAGTGCCGCCAGAAGGGAAACCATCAACCACGGGGCGGGCAAGCTGCGGGCCCATAAAATGTAGAGGTCCGGAGGAAGTATTCCCGTTACTATTTCGGACAGGAATAAGGTAGTGATGACGGCCCACCAGGGCAGAACACGGGTGATCATGCCCACGGTTTCCGTCACGTCAAAGACGTATTTGTTGAGGAAGTAGAGGGCGACTACGGCCACGACCACCCCAATTCCCAACTTCCAAAAAGCGCGACCAATGAATCGGTACCCGCCCGTCATTTGGTAGAAACGGTGCATGGCGCGCAGGTACTGGCCAGCGGGTCTGATTTTGGGCACGCGCGGGAGTTTGGGCAGGTTGGGCATTCGGAAGGGAGGGAAGTGGGGTTGTATCCAGGTGGGGGAGTGCGGCGCCAACCGCAAAAGTCCGTGGCGAGTGGAAAAGTACGCTCGGCAAATGATTTTAACCCACTTTGCTCCAAACAAATTTTCCGCGGGCGTAGGCGGTGAAGGCCTTCTTGAGCGCTTGGTGTTGTGGCTGCCCCAGGGTGGGGTCCTCGCGCAGCAGGTTTTCCGCGCACCACTTGGCGGTTTGCACCAAGGATTGGTCCTGCGAAATCCGCGCCAGCTTGAACTCCAGCAAACCGCTTTGGCGGGTGCCCAGCAAATCTCCAGGGCCGCGCAGGGAAAGGTCGACGTCGGCAATTTCAAAACCGTCGTTGGTGCGGCACATCGTTTCCACACGCACCCGGGCGTCGTCGGACAGCTTGGGTCCGGTCATCAAAATGCAGTAGCTCTGGTCCGCGCCCCGGCCCACCCGGCCGCGCAATTGGTGCAGCTGACTGAGTCCAAACCGCTCGGCGTTTTCGATGATCATGACGCTGGCGTTGGGCACGTTAACGCCCACCTCAATGACGGTGGTGGCCACCATGATTTGCGTTTCCCCGCGCACAAAACGCTGCATTTCGTAGTCTTTGTCCGCAGGTTTCATCCGACCGTGCAAAATGCTCACGGCGAACTGCGGCGCCGGAAAGTCGCGCCGGATGCTCTCGTAACCGTCCATCAAGTCCTTGTAATCCAAGGTCTCAGACTCCTCAATAAGCGGATAAACCAAGTAGATTTGACGCCCCAGAGCGATCTGTTTCTTCAGAAAACCCCACACGTTCAGTCGGTGGGCATCGGTGCGGTGCACCGTTTCAATGGGTTTGCGGCCGGGTGGCAATTCGTCGATCACGGAACAGTCCAAATCCCCGTAGGCGCTCATGGCGAGGGTGCGCGGAATGGGGGTGGCGGTCATCACCAGCATGTGCGGCGGAACCGTGCTCTTTTTCCACAACGTGGCGCGCTGGGCCACGCCAAACCGGTGCTGTTCGTCCACAATGGCCAGCCCCAGCTGGGAAAAGGCCACGCGGTCCTCCAACAAGGCGTGGGTGCCCACGATGAAATCCACCTTTCCGGATGCCAGGTCGGCCAAAATGCGGTTGCGCTCAGCAGTTTTGCTGCTGCCGGTGAGGAGTTCCAGTTGAAGATCCATGGCTTCCGCGTAGGGAAGGAGTCCGGCGTAGTGTTGCTGCGCCAAAATTTCGGTAGGGGCCATCAAGCAGGATTGGGTGCCGTTGTCTTTGGCCAAGAGCATGCTCAAAAAAGCCACCATGGTTTTTCCGGAACCTACGTCCCCCTGAAGCAGTCGGTTCATTTGAAAGCCGGTCCGGACGTCTTGGCGAATTTCCCGAACCACGCGTTTTTGCGCTTCCGTCAATTCAAAAGGCAGCTCGTTTTCGTAAAAATGCAGAAAATACGGTCCGACGCGGTCAAATACACGCCCGCGGTTGGCTTTCTGGCGCTGTGATTTTTGCACCTGAAGGCCCATTTGCAAGAGGAAAAGCTCTTCAAAGGCCAGGCGCTGACGCGCTGTGGAAAGTGAGTTGGCGTCCGTGGGGAAGTGCAGGCTGCGCACGGCTTCGTCCCGAACGGGCCAGTTGAATTGCCGGAGCCAGTTTTCCGGCAGCCATTCGGGAACATTGGGCGCGTCCAGGTGGACGGCGGCTCCCGCAATGAGTTTGGCCAGCCCGCGGGCGTGAAGCCCGCGGGAGGTGAGTTTTTCCGTGGTAGAATAGACCGGGAATAATCCCCGCACAGGCCGTTGGCGGAAGTCGGCCCACTTTTCCACCTCCGGATGGGTGATGTTTCGTTTGTGCTGGAAGGCGGTTACCTTGCCGTACACCACTACTTCTTCGTTCAGGGGCAGACTGGATTTGATCCACTTGGCGCCCTGGAACCAAACCAATTCCAAGGCTCCGGTGGCGTCTTCAAAGTTCGCTACAACGCGTTTTTTAGGCCCGGATCCGGCTTCCGTCAGGCGGGTAATGGTGCCCCGGAGTTGAATTTCCGCGGGACCCTCCACCGCCTGCGCCACCGTGTAAAACTGCGAACGGTCCACGTAGCGAAAGGGGTAGTGCTGGAGCAAATCCCCCACGGTGCGCAAACCCAATTCACCCGCCAACAGCGCGGCGCGTTGCGGCCCCACTCCTTTGAGGTACTCCAGCGGACTGTCCCACATAGTCATGCTCAAAAATAGGCGTTACATTCGCGTTGTCGTGTATACTTCCGGTTGGTTGGGTTGGAATTGGTTCCGTTGGGCTGCAGATGTGGCCTGGATGGTGGTTGCTTTTGCGGCTGCGGTGGCCCTGCGTTTTGAGGATTTGGACGCTCAAAACCCGGCGTATTTTGATTTTTACGTGCAAATGGGCTTGGTACAGGCCTTGGTTTGGGGCTTTTTAGCGCGCGGTCCTATGCACGCTTGGGAACCCCATTGGGGCTGGAAAGAAACCATGCTGCCGTTGCTGCGCAACCTGGGTGTCCACATTGCCTTAACGGCGTTGCTTCTTGTTGCGCTGAAGTTTACGATGTTTTCCCGATGGTTTTGGTTGCTGCACTTTGGATTATTCGCCCTTTTGGCCGGCGTTTGGCGGGCGGTTGCACTGGCTCTATTGCGTCGCAAATGGAAAGATTCCGCGCAAGCTCGGCCCATTTGGTTGGTGGGGCATTCGCCCGCGGCGGAGCGTTTTTTGCAGGGGTTGAGCAGTCGGCCGGATTGGGCCTTGCGCGTGGAGCGCCATCTGGAGGATGATGCTTCGGCAGATTTGGAGGCCCTGAGCGGCGCAGCGTGGGACCCCGTTGAACGCCCGTATGCGGTGTACGTGGCCCTCCCGGGCGGACATCCGGACATCCCCAAACTCCTGCGGTGGGCGGACTCCCAAGGGATTCGTTTTCGGTATCTGCCGGATTTAGGGGATTGGGGCAGCCGACGTGCGGAGCTGCACACCGAGCAAGGATTTCCTTGGGTTCAGCTGCGTTCGGAACCGTTGGCCAATCCCATCCATCGGTGGAGCAAGCGCTTGTTGGACGTGTTGGTCTCCGCGTTGGTTTTGGTGTTGTTCGGATGGTGGTTGCTTCCAGCAGCGGCCTTGCTGCTTCAGTTGGCGAGTCCTGGACCGGTATTTTTTAAGCAGGTACGCCACGGCTACGGCGGACGCTCGTTTGTTATGTGGAAGTTGCGCACCATGCGCCCCAACGAAGAGGCCGATCAAAAGGAGGCCCAGCCCAACGATCCCCGTTTGACCCAAGTGGGGGCTGTGGTACGGCGTTTATCGTTGGATGAATTTCCGCAGTTTTTTCAAGTCTTATGGGGCACCTTGAGTTTGGTAGGACCCCGTCCGCACATGGTATCCCAAACCCCAGAATTTCACCAGCGCGTGGCATCCTATCGAGTGCGGCATTGGGTCAAACCCGGGTTGACCGGCTTGGCGCAGGTGCGGGGTTTTCGGGGTGATTCGTCGGACCAAGAGCGGTTGGACCATCGGATTGAAGCGGATTTGTACTACGTGGAGAACGCTTCTTTGCTGCTGGACGTTCAGATTTTGGTGGAGACCGCGTGGTGGTGGATTACCGGGCGCGGAGGCGCGAAAACGCTGCCGCGTAACCGGAAATAACGCCCTCCCACGTGTAGTCCCGTTCCAGCAGAGGAAGGTGGTTGCGGGGGATTTGATCCGCGTGTTCCCAAGTAGATAGGGCCTCGTTGGCGTTTGAAAAATAGCCAGCATTTTCGTGCAAAACGCCGTGGTTGAAGGGATTGCGGTGTGCGGCTACGGCGCATCCGGAAGCCATGGCTTGCAGCAGGCCGGGATTGGTGCCGCCTACAGAATGCCCGTGAAAATACAGGCGGCAATGCTGCCGAAGCGCCTCCAGAACCTCGGAATCAAACCGGGCGTCCATCCAAAGAACGCAGGGCACGTGGGCAAAGCGGGCGCGGATTTTTTGTCCGTAGGGAGTGGACCAGTCCGCGAGGGCAACCAGCGGGAAAGCGCCCCGTTCAGTGGCTTCCAGTACCGACTCCCAGTTGTTTTCCGGAACCGCGCGGGACAAAGCCAAAGCGTAAGAACCCGGTGTTAATCCAAAGGTCTCCAAAAGAGAGGCGTCGGCCGGAGTAGGGAGGTTAACACCGTAGGACAACTCAATTCGGGCGCGGCCGGGGTAGTGTTTTCGCACGTATTCGGTGAGCGCCGGGTGGTCGCACACTACGGCATCCGCCGCCTGCACGGCCCAGCGCTCTTGCCACCGAAGGAAGCTTTTGACCGCAGGGGAATACTTTCCGCGTTTCCATTCCAAACCGTCCAGATGCACCAGAAGGGCGGGTTTGCCCAGCAGGCGCAGCCCGCGTAGCACGCGAAGCCACGCACCGGACGAGGTGGTTCCCAGCGCCAACAAAACATCAGGCGGGTGGCGCACGGCGTCCAAAAGGGAAAGACCGTCGTAGATCAACTGTGAAGCGGAACCCAGTTTCTTTGCCGGGTCCCATTGGAGCTTGCGTTGAACGCCACTCCATTCCAAAGATTGGTCCGGATGGGTGCTGGACGTGTACACGGCAACGCGGTGGCCGTGTCGTGTCAAACCCAAGGCCAGGTGCTCCGCCAATTCCTCAAAACCACCGTACCGATTGGGGATTCCCCGGCTGCCCTGGATGGCGATTCGCAGGGGTTGGACAACGGCGTCGTAGAGCGGAAGTAAGGTTTCTGCCGCACGGTTCCACGTATGAGCACGCGCTAAATCTTGCCCTGCTGGGTTGTGCGGCACGCGCAGCGACTTTTCCACCGCACCCGCCAATCCGTCCGGGGAAGGATGCCCCCAAGTAACGTACGGTTTTAAGATGGTGGAGCTCTCTGCCCCAGTGGTGAGCACCACTTGGCAGCCGGAAGCGAGGCCTTCCAACGCCGTGAGGCCGTAGGTTTCAAAGAGCGACGGCACCACAACGCCTTGTGCTTGGCGGTAGCGCAGGGCCAGATCTTGGGCGTCCAGACCGCCCGGAATCCAGTGAATTTCTGCGCCTGCCGCCCGCGCCTCGCGTACTTTTTCTGCAAAAAGTTGTCCGTACCGGCGGTGGTGTGGCGCCACTTCTCCAATAAACGTGAGCGGTCCGGTCCGTATCCCGCGCTTGGCCAGCAAGGCCCAAGCAGAGGCCAATGCCGCTTGGTTTTTCAACCCTTCGATCCGGCCAATGCAGAGCCAGCCGGTCCTGCCGCGCTCCGGCAAGTTGGATTGAAAGGAGGGCCCCAGCAAAGCAGGCCAAACGCCCGGAGGAACCACTGTGGGGTAGACTAAACCGGGGAAATGCAACTGAAGACGCTTGGCTTCCTTTTCCGTGGTGGTGACCACCTGTTGGCTCCGGCGCAGCGCTTCGCGCTGCGCCCCAGACCATCCATACCGCAAAATTCCCAACGGCAACATCCGGTCACGTCCCAGAATACCTTTTACAAGGGCCTTTAAAAGTTCCCACGGCACCAAAGCTCCGCCCCAACGCTTAACATCGTAAGCCGCATAGTCTACCCACAACGTGGAATACACCACCGGAACTTGCCCCACGTGCGGCAAAAGAGTCCAGGCGTCCTGAGGACGACCCAAATTCCACAAATGCACGGCGTCCAATTGTCCCGAACGCAGCAAATCAAGCGCTTGACGAAGATCAGAAAGAACCTCTACCCGAACTCCTAGTTCGCGCAAAGCGCGGGCCGTTTGATCAATTTGCACGGTGTCGCCACCGCGAATCTTCCACAAATGGGGTCGGACAAAAAACAAGATGCGCACAGGGCTCGAAATTACGCGAACGGCGGTACATTTGACAAAACCTTTTTGCCATGGCGTTCCCAAAATTTCTTGTAGGCGACAACACCGATCAGCCGGAAAGCGTATTTATCGTGCACACCGAGTATCCGCGGTTCATTTTGGATCTGGATACCGACGAAATGGAGGTATTTGATGATTTGGACTCCGAGAATGAGGAGGAGACCACTGCGGAAATTGCGGCCCTTGTGGAGCAAGCCGAAGCGTTTTACCAGCGCGAAGTGGATCGCTACGAGGCGATGGAGTGAGCTCCAATTCGCCAACGTTCCCCAACGGACACGCTGAAAAATCCCAAAATTCGACGCCAGTTTCCCACTGGAAGCTGAATTTGGCGTTAGCACTGCCCGTGATGGTGGGCCAAGTTGGCCACATCGCTACGGGAGTGGCAGATAGTATCATGGTGGGGCAATTGGGCACCGTGCCTTTGGCGGCGGTCTCCTTTGCCAACAGCTTTTTGGCCCTTCCCCTGGTCTTGGGGATTGGTATTTCGTACGGTTTGACGCCTTTGGTAGCGCGAGCTACCGGCCGGGGCAAGCACGAGAAGACGGGCCGACTGCTCAAAAACGCCCTCTGGATCAACGCCGTCTTGGGATTGGCCCTGGCACTTTTGACCTTTGTCGTCCCTTCTGCCGGCGCGTTGCTGGGACAGCCCCAGGAAGTGATGCAAACAGCCGCCGGATACGTGTATGTAGTTGGCTTTTCGCTCTTTCCGCTCATGCTGTTCATGGCCTACAAGCAGTTCGCCGAAGGGCGCGGCAACACGCGGGTGGCCACGCGCATTTCCCTGGTTGGAAACGGTTTGAATATTGGTTTGAACTACTTACTCATTCACGGCGTTTGGGGCTTCCCGGAACTTGGAATGACCGGCGCCGGAGTGGCTACGGCTCTTTCTCGGCTGTTTATGGCCGGCGCCTTGGCTTGGGCCGTTCACACCGGTCCTGAGTTCAAACCGGCCTTGGTGGGCTTCCACGAAGCCCCGCCCAAGAAGAAACCGGTTCAAGCCATTCTCAAGTTGGGCATCCCCACCGCGCTGCAGTACCTGTTTGAAGTGGGGGCTTTCGCCGCATCGGCCTGGATCATTGGAACCACGGGCACGGTGCCCTTGGCGGCCCACCAAATTGCCATCAACCTGGCGAGCATCAGCTACATGGCGGCCTCCGGCTTTGGGGCCGCAGCCACCATTCGCGTGGGGCAGTTGCTGGGCCAAAACAAACCTGCAGAGGCGCGGGCCGCGGCCACCAATCTCTTTGGATTGACCTTGACGTTTATGGCCCTTTCCGGAGTGGTCTTCTTTGTGGGGCGCCATTTCCTTCCTTCCCTATACAACAGCGACCCGGCCACCATCGCAGCGGCCGCGCAACTCTTGTTGGTGGCGGTTTTTTTCCAGCTTTCCGACGGCCTCCAAGTAACGGCCCTGGGCGCACTGCGCGGCCTGGGCGACGTTCAAGTCCCCACCTGGTCCACCTTTTTGGTTTATTTTGTCATCACCCTCCCGCTGGCCTATTTGGCCTCTAAGTACTGGGGATTGGGTGCGTTGGGGGTGTGGCAAGCACTGGCTTTGGGATTAACCCTTTCCGCCGTCTTCCTCACGTGGCGCTTTTTCCGCGTACTGCGCGCGAAATCGATTTAAACGTTTGCAGCGCTCGGCTCAGGCGTACCGCTCGATATCTTCCGCCTCGATGGTGGTGCCGCACAATATGAACAGTCGTTCCACCACGTTGCGCAGTTGCCGAATGTTTCCGCTCCAGGAACGCGCTTGAAGTGCTTGAAGTGCCGCAGGAGTAAACTTTTTGGCGGGAAAACCGCTTTCGGAGGAAAGCAATCCACCGAAGTGGCTGGCCAAGGCCGGGATGTCTTCTTTCCGTTGGTCCAAACCCGGTACCTTGATCACGATCACGCTCAGTCGGTGGTACAGGTCTTCTCGGAAGCGACCTTCGGCCATTTCTTTTTCCAGGTCTTTGTTGGTAGCGGCCAATACCCGCACGTTCACCGCGATGGACTTGTCTGCCCCCACCGGGGTGATGGTGTTTTCTTGCAGGGCGCGCAAAACCTTGGCCTGCGCGGACAGGCTCATGTCCCCAATCTCGTCCAAGAAGAGCGTGCCTTCGTGGGCCAATTCAAACTTGCCCTTGCGGTCTTTTACGGCGGAAGTGAAGGCGCCTTTTGTGTGGCCAAAAAGCTCACTCTCAATCAATTCTGAGGGTATGGCAGCGCAGTTGACCTCTACCAAAGGCATCCGGGCCCGCGCACTGGATTCGTGGATGCGGTGGGCCACAATTTCCTTTCCGCTTCCGTTGGGGCCGGTGATCAACACCCGGGCGTCCGTGGGGGCTACCTTGTCCACCATTTGGCGAATGTCGTCGAGTGCCGGGCTGTCGCCCACCATTTGGTACTTGGAGGTGATTTTTTTTCGCAACGTTTTGTTTTCCGAAACCAATCGGCCGCGGTCCAAGGCTTGCCGGATGGTCTGCACCAGTCGGTTCAAATCCGGCGGCTTGGCGATGTAATCAAAAGCACCTTTGCGCAGGCAAGAAACCGCTGTGTCCAGGTCCCCATGACCGGAAATCATGACGACTGGGGTTTCCGGGGCATGGGCAACGGCGTAGTCCAGCACCTCAATTCCGTCCTTCAACGGCATTTTGATGTCGCAGAGAACCAAGTCAAAAGTACCAACTGCCAATGCGTCTAGGGCTTCCTGACCGTTCTCGGCTTCCGCTATGACGTGGGCCTTGTCTTCGGTCAACAGGATGTTTCGCAACACGTTGCGGATGGCTCTTTCGTCTTCTACCAGGAGGATGCGCGCCATACGGTGGGGTTTTGAAGGAGGGTCGTCCATACGCCCTCTTTGAGGGCAAAGGTACTCAGGCCAACGGGAGTTGCGGGCGGAAGTTTTTGCAGGATGGGAGCAATCTGCAAGGGGCTCAGGTGCAGGGTGTCTGCGCGCATGGCAACCATGCCCTTCAGGTTCAATCGTTCTGCAACAGTGGTGCGTAGCAATTGCTCAAAAAGCGGTTCCAAGGCTCCAGCGGGCCATTCCGCGTAGGTTTGGCCGGGCACCAAGGCCGGCCGACCGTTGGCCAGCGCCCACAGATCGTACAGGGTGTCGAAGGAACCGGAGGAGCCAATGAGTTGTTGGGGGCGGTACTGTTCCACGGCCGCAAAAACAGGTTGGAGCTGCTGGTTCAGGTGGGCGTTGAGCGCCGTCAAATCCGATTCCGAGAGTGGGTCGTTCGGTTGAAATTGTTCACGCAAGCGGGTCACGCCAAGCGGCAAGCTGAGGGACCACAGCACGTCATTGCCGGAGCCTACCACGAATTCGGTGCTCCCGCCGCCGATGTCCATCACCAACACGGGCTCGCGTGCAGTGGGAACGGCTTGGCGAACGCCGGCGTAAATAAAGGCGGCTTCTTGTAGACCGTTGATGACGTTGAGGGGAACCCCCGCCTCGCGCTCCGCGCGCTCGGCGAACTCCACCCCGTTTTCCGTGCTGCGCACGCCGGAGGTTGCAAACGCCCAAAGGCGTTCCACCCCAAGTTGTTGGGCGGCTGCGCTAAAAAGCTTCAATGCGTGCCATCCGCGTTCCATTGCCTCCGGAGCCAATCTGCCGTTGGTGAGGCCGCCCAGTCCCAATTTCACGGGCAACTTGGTGCTCCAAACCAACTCAGACGTGCGCACGTCGCGCACCAAAAGGTTGAAGGTATTGGTTCCGCAGTCCACCACCGCCCAGCGAACAGCATCCGGATCCCCATCGGGAACGGAGGCCAAGGCCGCGTTCCATCCGTCCAGTGCCTCCTGCCAGCCCAGCGGGGTCATTGGTCGGACCGAATCCACTTCCACAAATCCTTAAACGACGCTTTTTTTCCGTAGGACAGGATCCCGATTCGGTAGATGCGGGAGGCCAACCACGTGGTGCCCAGGAAGCCCAACACCAGCAGTACCATGGAGAGGCCCAATTCCCAGTACGGAACTCCAAAAGGTATACGCGTCATCATCACCACCGGGGAGGTGAAGGGGACCATGGAGAACCAAAACGCCAACGAGCTGTCTGGGGAATCCATGACGCGCATGGAAACCAAAAGCGCCAAGATCAAGGGCAGGGTCAGCGGCAGCATGAATTGCTGGGTGTCTGCTTCCGCGTCCACGGCAGACCCCACTGCGGCGAAGAGTGCACCGTACAGCAGGTATCCGCCCAGAAAGTAAAACAAGAACGCACTCAAGATGAGCGGGTAGTTGATGGATTGCAAGGCGCTCAAAACCTCAGCGGCCATTCCGCCGGAATCCGGTTGCGCCTGCATTTGTGCAATGACTTCCGGGTTGAAGGCGTCGGCCAGAACCGTAGCGCTCAAGCCTGCGTACAGCGCCGCGGTGAGCCCCACCCAGATGATGAATTGCAACAGCCCAACGCCGGCAATCCCAGTAATTTTGCCCAGCATCAATTGCATGGGTTTCACCGACGAAATGATGACTTCCACAATGCGGGAAGTTTTCTCCTCAATCACGCCGCGCATGATTTGGGTAGCGTACAGGAACACAAAAATGTAAATGAGGTACCCGGCAGCCAGGCCCAAGATCATTTTGAATTCTGCCGGACTGTTTTCTTCTTCCCCGGCATCCCCCATCAAAACCGACGTCAGCCGCGCGTTGGTTTCTGCGCGCTTTACTACCTCCGGGTCCACCCCTTCCAAGCGCAATTTTTGCTCGTAGGCCTTTTGCTCCAGTTGGTCCTCAACACCCGCCATTAAGGAAATGGGCAGGTCTTCCAACGAAAAAAGCTTGGCGTTCTTCAGGATGTAGTCTGGGTCGTTGTTTTCGCTGGGGGGCAAATACAGCAAACCGTCGAATTCAGCATTGGACTCCAAAATTTCCTTGCCGTTGGCGAGTGCCTCCGGGGTGGGTTTGAGGAATTCGTAGACCACATCCTCCATTCCTTTTTCGCCCACCAAGAGGTAGCTGTGGTCCACCACCAACAATTTCTTGGGCCCTTCCGGTAAAGAGGCCAGCAGGGCAGGGGCCACCATGAGCAAGCCAAAAAACAAAGGGCCCAGGAGGGTCATGATGAGAAAGCTGCGCTTCTTGACCCGGGTCAAAAATTCGCGTTGGGCAACAATCCAAATGGGGTTCATGAGGCTGCGTTTTGAACGGTTTGAATGAAGATGTCGTTCATGCTGGGGACGGATTCTTGGGCCTCCAACACGTCTGTGTGGGGCAACAACGCACTCAGTACGTGGTTCAATCCTTCGTTGGCGGTCAACTGCACACACAGGGAGCGCCCCGTGCGCCAATCGGAGCTGGGCAAGGCGTCGTCGGACACCACGTGGAAAGGTGCGGTGGCTTCCAAGGGCAATGGGGAACCGTCCGGAGTTTGGTAGGCCACGGTGTAGCGGTGGGTGCGGTGGCTGCGCACTACATCTGCCACGGATCCCTCCAAAACCAGTCGCGATTTGTTGATCAACCCAATGTGGGTGCACATTTCTTCCACGTTTTCCATGCGGTGGGTGGAAAAGAGCAAGGTGGTGCCGTTGCGGTGCAATTCCAGCATTTCTGCCCGGATTTGCTGGGCCGCCAAGGGATCAAACCCGGAAAAAGGCTCGTCAAAGATCAACACCTCCGGCTGGTGGAGCACGGTGGTGACAAATTGCACCTTTTGGGCCATCCCTTTGGAAAGTTCTTCGATTTTCTTGTCCCACCAGGTTTCCATGCCCAGTTTTTCAAACCAATACACCAGCCGTTTTTTGGCCTCCGCTTCGGACAGGCCTTTCAACCGTGCCAAGTACAAGGATTGGTCCCCTACGGCCATTTTCTTGTACAACCCGCGCTCCTCCGGCAGGTACCCAATGCGCGCAATGTCGTTCCGCTGCAGGGGTCTACCGTCCAACAATACTTGCCCGGCGTCCGGGTCGATGATTTGGTTCAGGATGCGCAAAAAAGTTGTTTTGCCGGCACCGTTGGGGCCCAGCAGACCGTATAAACTGCCTTTTGGGATGTGTAGACTGACATCGTTGAGCGCGGTGTGGTCCGCATAGCGTTTGGTAATGTTTTCAGCGCGTATCATGGGGGGAATTCAAAGGTTCTTAGGCGTTTGACGTCTCTACTTCTGCCGGCAACAACAAGTGGAGCGCCTCCAGTGCGGCATCCAGGGTAGGAATGGGCTCGCACACCAAGGTAAGGCGTTCGTTCTTTTGTTTCATGCGGAAGGTGCGCGGGTGCTGCTGCAAGGCGAGCAACACCGCCTGGAAAGACGGAGATTGGTGGTAGTCCGACTGGGCGTCGGAAGGAAAGTAGCCGATGGCTTTGTTTTGTTTGATCACCAACTTCTCCAGTCCAATTTTTGTGCCAAGCCACTTGACGCGCACGGCTTGCATCAGGCGTTGGGCGGCCGGGGGCAACGGCCCAAAACGGTCCACCAAGCCCTCCTGGAAGCGCATTAACTCGGTTTCTGTGGCCAATGCGTCCAGCGCTTGGTACAGTTTCAGGCGCTCTTCTACAAAATTGACGTAGCTGTCCGGCAAAAGGACCTCCAAATCGGTGTCTATCAGGCAATCCGCTTCCTCGCTTCCCCATCCGCCGGGGGTGTCCGCAAACAAATCTTTGAACTCGGATTTCTTTAACTCCGAAACGGCTTCTGCCAGTATCTTTTGGTAGGTGTCGAAGCCCAGGTCGTTGATGAAACCGCTTTGATCCGCGCCCAGCAAGTCCCCAGCGCCCCGGATTTCCAGGTCCCGAAGGGCAATTTTGAAGCCGCTGCCCAAGTCCGAGAACTGCTCCAACGCTTGCAAACGTTTGCGGGATTCGTCCGGCAAGGAGCCCAACGGCGGTGCCAGCAAGTAGCAAAATGCTTTGCGGTTGCTGCGGCCCACGCGGCCGCGCATTTGGTGCAGGTCGCTCAAGCCAAAGCGGTGGGCTTGGTTGATCACGATGGTGTTGGCATTGGGCACGTCCAATCCACTCTCAATGAGGGTCGTGCTCACCAAAACGTCAAAACCGCCTTCCATGAAGGAGAGCATTAGGGTCTCCAACTGGTGGCCCTCCAGCTGGCCGTGGGCTATGCCCACACGCGCCTCCGGAACCAGGCGCTGAATCATTCCGGCCACCTCCTGAATGTTCTCAATGCGGTTGTGGATGAAGAAAACCTGGCCTCCGCGGGACAGTTCGTACTGGATGGCGTCGCGCACCACTTCTTCGCCAAAACCCATGACGTGC
>ENA-OUVC01001471-OUVC01001471.1-marine-metagenome-genome-assembly--contig:-NODE-1471-length-13997-cov-5.342888_pt1 | contig 13997 bp, 14 predicted proteins | sample MGYA00248622_ERZ508571 | MGnify/ENA primary metagenome ERZ508571 (study PRJEB26236, sample SAMN06267175) | marine metagenome | isolation source: Columbia River Estuary | place: USA:Columbia River... | reverse complement strand
GTCTTCATCCTTCATGCGCAGGATAAGGCCGTCACGGGTGACGCCGGCATTGTTGACCAGAATGTCGAGTTGCCCGCCGAGCGCGTCCACGGCTGACGGCACCAAGGCGTCGACAGCGGCGCTATCCCCCAAATTGCAGGGCAGGATGACGGTTTCGCCGCCAATTTCGGCCTGAACAGCCTTCAAAGCGTCTTCCCGCGTGCCGGACAGCGCGACCTTCGCACCCTGCGCAACCAGCGATTTCGCTATGGCAGAGCCAATCCCACCCGAAGCGCCGGTCACCAGCGCGGTCATTCCTGTAAGGTCGAACATCAGAGGCCTTTCACCAGAGTTTCGATATCGTCCATCGTCACGATGCTTGTCGCGGTCGCGTCGGGGGCGGAGCGTTTGACCATCGCGGCGAGGACCTTACCGCCGAATTCGACATAGTCATGCACGCCCGCGTCGAACATGGCGATGACTGACTCGCGCCAGCGGACGCGGCCTGTCACTTGTTCGACCAACAGCCGCTTGATCGTCTCGGCATCGGCCACAGGCGCTGCCGTCACGTTCGCAAAAAGGGGAACGAGCGGCGCATGAATGGTCGTCGTGCCAAGCGCGCTTTGCATTTCATCGGCTGCGGGCTGCATCAATGGGCAATGAAAGGGTGCGGACACTGGCAACAATATACCGCGCTTGATCCCATGGTCCTTGGCCAGCTCAATGGCGCGATCAATCGCGCCTTTATGCCCTGAAATGACGACCTGCGACGGATCATTGTCATTTGCAACGGTGCAGGTTTCGCCCTCAGCCGCAGCCGCAGCCAAAGCTTCGGCTTTCTCAATGTCTGCGCCAAGCAACGCAGCCATGGCGCCAATGCCAACGGGAACAGCGGCCTGCATGGCGCGACCACGAAGTTTCAACAATGCCGCCGTCACGGACAATGGCAACGCGCCAGCGGCACACAGCGCGCTATATTCGCCCAAGGAATGGCCCGCGACGAAATTGCATTTCTCCGAAAGGCGGACGCCGCCTTCGGTTTCGAGCACGCGCAACGTCGCAATGGCATTTGCCATAATCGCAGGCTGGGCATTTTCGGTCAGCGTAAGTTCGCTTTCGGGGCCATCACACATCAACCGGAACAGATGTTGGCCAAGCGCTTCGTCGACTTCCTGAAACACCGCGCGGGCGGTGGGGCTGGCGTCGGCGAGCGCTTTGCCCATGCCAACCGCCTGGCTGCCTTGTCCTGGAAATATAAATGCGCGCATATTCGCTCCCGTCAGTCCGTGTTTGTGCCAAATCGCCTATGGCGCGGCGCTGGATGTTGCAAGCCCGAACGGCACGATGCGGTTATCCGCGTCATGGCCGATGTCCGCGCGGCCCAGATAGGCGATGCCCGTCTTGGCACACCAGCGCCGGGCGATGTCTTCTGCGCCTTCGCCAAATGGCCGGTCATTTTCGGGCACATCGCTGACACGGCCAAGCCGCAATCCGGCGAGGCCAGCCGATTGCAAATGGGTGCTGACATTGAAAAAGGCCCGGTCAAATCCATAGAGATATTCGCTGACTTCCTCGACCATCAGCACATGGCCATTCAGGTCGGGCATCAACGGTGTTCCGACCATCATGGCCAGCGTCATCAGGTTGAACGCAGCATGTTTTTCCCCGCCCTGCACATGCGGTTCAAGCGCGTGCGGCGACCCCTGCACGATCCAGTCAAGCGCACGGGTCACGGCTGCGTCGCCGCCTGCGCGCCGTATGTCTGCCGGCATTGGGCCATGGCACACGCGGCCAATGCGCGCGCGATATAAAGCGCCGAGCACATTGCCGGCATCGCTATAGCCCATATATATCTTGTCAGCTGCGACGGATTTTAGAGCCGCGACGGCATCTTCCGCGATCCGGCATGCGCCATATCCGCCACGGACAAACCAGACCGCATCAAAGCTGGGGTCGTTGGCAAGCGCCACAAAAGCGTCGCGCCGTTCGTCATCCGAACCCGCGAAATGCCCCGCCTCGGCAAAGCATTGGTCATGAAAGTAAAGCTCCGCGCTTGGATGTGATGTCGCGGCAAGCGCCGAAACGCGTGCAGCGTCTTCACGCGTAAAGGGCGTCGACGGCGCGCATATCCCGATTTTCATGAAAAGCCTTCCATCCCCACACCGTAGCCCTGAGCCGTCAGCGCGCAAGCGCTGGCGAAAAGTCGAAGGGCGCTTTGCCGCCGATAGCCGCCCTTCGACGTACGCAGCCGCGATGCGACTGCTGCTCAGGGCTGCGGTTACCTTCGCTTGCCATTGCCAAATCTCCTCTTACCCAATAACCGACGCTTATGCACAAAAACAAATCCTATTTCTTCTGTGGCATTGGCGGTTCGGGCATGTTGCCCTTGGCGAATATCGTTCGCGATGCCGGTGCAACGGTCGCCGGGTCGGACCGCGCGCTGGATCAGGGCCGCTTGGGCGCCAAGTTTGAATGGTTACAAAGCCTTGGCATCGACCTGTTTGCGCAAGACGGCAGTGGCCTCATCAGCGGTGACCAAATCCTGATCGCGTCTGCCGCTATCGAAGACAGCGTGCCGGACGTTGCCAAAGCCAATGCCTTGGGCTGCGCCCGCATGACGCGCGCCGAGCTGCTCGCGGATTTGTTCAATAATGCGCCGCGCAGCGTTGCCGTTGGCGGGACCAGCGGGAAATCCACCGTCACGGGCATGATCGGCTGGATATTGACCGATGCTGGGCTTGGCCCGACCATCATGAACGGCGCGGTGATGAAAAATTTCGTCGCCGATGACGCGCCTTTTGCCAGCGCACGCGTGGGGCAGGGGAATGTTTTTGTTTCGGAGGTCGACGAAAGCGATGGCTCTATCGCCTTGTTCACCCCCGAAGTCGCGGTGCTCAACAATGTCAGCCTCGACCATAAAAGCCTTGAAGAATTGCGGCAGCTGTTCGGTGACTTTGCCAAGAAAGCAAAGACAAGCGTGTGGAACGCCGATGACGCCGAGACTGCGGCCCTCGTGCAACCCTTGGCGCTGGCAGGGGCCATCAGCTTCGGCTTTTCAGCGCAGGCTGATTTCCGCGCGACCGACATCGTGGACCTGCCGCTGGGCAGCCGTTTCACGCTGCACGCAATGGGCACAACGCATGACGTCGCGCTCATCGTCCCCGGCCGCCACAATATCGCCAACGCACTTGCCGCCATCGCCGCTGCGACCGCGCTCGGCGTAACCGTTGCGCAGGCCGTTTGCGCGATCGAGCGGTTCAATGGCCTTGCCCGCCGCTTCGACATTGTCGGCACCGCAAACAACATCACCGTCATCGATGATTTCGGCCATAACCCCGATAAGATCGCCGCAACGCTTGCGACACTCAAAGCCTTTCCGGGCCGGATCATCGCCTTCTTTCAACCGCATGGCTACGGCCCAATCCGCGTGATGGGCGCTGAATTGGCAGGCGTTTTTGCCGACATGCTTGGCAAGGACGATCACCTCATCCTCTGTGATCCCGTCTATTTCGGCGGCACTGTCGACAAAAGCATCGGCAGCCAAAGCATCACCGACGCGGTCACTGCCGCCGGACAAAATGCCGAATATATCCCGGCGCGCGAAGACTGCGGCAACCGCATGGTCGATCTCGCGGTACCCGGCGACCGCATAGTCATCATGGGCGCGCGGGATGATACGTTGAGCGCGTTTGCGGCAGATATTTTGGCACGGCTTGGCGCTTAGCAATATCTCGACGTCGGGCCATTCCGGCGAATCGCTTGCTTTTCCCGCAAATCCCACCTAAGCGCGCCACTTCGCTTGGGGTAACCCACGTGAAAACGAAGAAAGCCGGAGGGGCGTATGCATGGTGCTGCGTCAGCGATCGGTAGGAACAAGGAAACGCCCATGCCAAATTACGAGCATGTATTTTTGGCGCGTCAGGACCTTTCACAGGCCCAGGTTGATGCGCTGGCAGAAGTTGCCACCAAGATTGTGGAAGACAATAAAGGTAAGGTCGTAAAGACCGAAACTTGGGGTCTTCGCACACTGACTTACAAAATTCAGAAAAACCGCAAAGCGCATTTCGTAATGCTCGACATCGAAGCTAATGGCGACACCATCGCCGAGCTCGAGCGTCAGACACGTATGAACGAAGACATCATTCGTTACATGACTGTCCGCGTTGACGAGCATGAAAAAGGCCCATCGGTCATGATGCGCAAGAGCGACCGTCCAGAGCGCAGCGAGCGCGGTGGATTCGGTGGCGGCGACCGTGATCGCGGTGCCCCACGTCCAGATCGTGGCGACCGTCCCGATCGCGCACCCCGTGCAGAGCAGGAGGCTTAAATTATGGCACGTCCGTTTTTCCGTCGCCGCAAGTCCTGCCCATTCCAGGGTAAAGATGCGCCGAAAATTGATTATAAAGATGTACGCCTGCTTCAGGGTTACATTTCAGAGCGTGGCAAGATTGTCCCATCACGCATCACCGCCGTTTCGGCAAAGAAGCAGCGTGAGCTGGGCCAAGCTATCAAGCGCGCCCGTCACATCGGCCTTCTGCCGTACATCGTGAAGTAAGGAGCCGAAACATGGATATCATACTTCTCGAACGCGTTGAAAAGCTGGGTGGAATTGGTGACGTTGTCACTGTGAAGGACGGCTATGCACGTAACTTCTTGCTGCCAAACAAAAAAGCGCTCCGTGCAAACGAAGCTAATCGCAAGGTTTTCGAAGCTAACCGCGCGAAAATTGAAAGCGATAACGCAAATCGTCGTGATGAAGCCCAAAAGGCTTCGGGCAGCGTTGAAGGCAAGCAGATCGTTTTGATCCGCGCAGCATCGCAAACTGGCCAGCTATATGGTTCGGTCTCGGTCAAGGATATCGTTGACGGCCTGGTCGCCCAGGGCGCAAAGGTTTCCAAGAGCATGATCGTGCTTGAGCGCCCCATAAAGACGCTTGGCGTATTTGGCGTTAAGGTTGTTCTGCACCCCGAAGTGACCGTTAATGTTGAGGTCAATGTCGCCCGTTCGGACGATGAAGCCGAGTTGCAGAAGGACGGTATCAACGTTCTCGAGCAGATGTTCGAAGACGAACAGGCCGAGATCGCTGCGGAAGCCATTGAAGCACAGGTTGAAGCCGAAGTGGCCGCCGACGCAGCCGATGCTGCTGAAGCTGCTGCCAACGCAAAGCGCCGCGAAGAGCAAGCTGCCGCCAAGGCTGCTGCAGAAGCCGCTGGCCTTTCAGCTGAGGCAAGCGACGAAGCATAAAGCTCTCGATTGCTGCATACAAAAAGCCGCCTTGTTGCAAAACAGGGCGGCTTTTTTGTGCTCCTAAGGCACGTCATTCTGAAACAAGTTTACGATAACGATAAGAAAAATAACGCGCGGGTTGTGGCGTCCGTGGATCAATCATCCTAAACCCACCCCAATGACCGCGCCTATCATCATAACCGCCGACATGGGTAAGGCGGACCAAGCATGGGCCAATGGTCTACGCCGCGCGCATTTTCCCGCAGAGCGCAACCGCGTCGATGCGCATATCACATTGTTCCACCATTTGCCGCCAAGCCATTTGCCAGAGATAAAATCGCGATTGGCTTCTTTGGTTCAGAACTATCCGGCGCCAACGGCTGATCTCAGCGATGTGATGTTGCTCGGTAAAGCAGTGGCGTTCCGCGTGGACAGTCCAGAATTGCTTAGTCTGCGCGACGAACTGGCCGATGCGTTTCGCGGGCTATTGATTCCGCAGGATCAAGCCACGCCCAAATTGCACATAACCATCCAGAATAAGGTCGAACCGCCCGTTGCCAAGGCGCTCCATGCGCATCTTTTGGAGTCGTTTCGACCCCGTCCGCTCGCCATTACCGGCCTATCCGGGCATTATTATCGCGATGGGCCATGGGAGCCTATCGGAAGATGGTCTTTTCGCGGCTGACAATGCTTGACCCGTTATCACCCCACGCTTATAGCGCCGCGTGCTTTCCCGCAAATGCAGGGATTCACGCTTGGATGGCGAAGTAGCTCAGCTGGTTAGAGCGGTGGAATCATAATCCATAGGTCGGGGGTTCAAGTCCCTCCTTCGCTACCATCTCTCATGTGCGCATTGGGGTTCATGTCCCGACAGCACGCGATTTGTTCATTTTCATCGAAGCAGTGCGCCGACTTCAAGCAAAGTCGCGCTTTGAGCGGTTGCCGCATTTTGTTGCTTGGGCTACACTGAAAACATGAAAGATTGCACCCAATGCATTGTACGTAACCGTGCAATTTGCGCCGGGCTCGAAACAGACGAGCTTGAGCTTCTGGGTCGGCTGGGCCGAAAGCAAAAGGTTTCCAAGGGCCAAACTATATTTTGGGAGGGTGATGACATTGTTGTCGTCGCCAATGTCATCGAGGGCGTACTCAAGGTTTCGATGAGCTTGGCCGATGGCCGGGAGCAGATTGTCGGGATTGTTTTTTCGTCGGATTTTATTGGCCGGCCCTTTGGCCATCACAGCCCGTATAGCGTGACCGCGCTGACCGATGCCGAATTGTGCATATTTTCGCGGTCGACCTTTGACAGTTTTGCACAGCAGCATCCCGAGCTGGAGCATAAGTTGTTGCGCCGGACGTTGGATGAGCTTGATCGCGCGCATGCATGGATGCTGCTGCTTGGCAAGAAAACCGCGACGGAGCGGATTGCAACTTTGTTGCTCGAAATGTCTGTTCGTCTTGGCGAGACGGGTTGCTCAGTTGACGAAGGTGTATTGGATGCATTTGAATTGCCGCTTGATCGTCAACAAATCGGTGACGTATTGGGCCTGACGATTGAAACCGTAAGTCGCCAGTTTTCTAAATTGAAAGCCGATGGCGTTATCCATCTACCAGACCGCCGGACGGTTTGCATACGCGACCGTGCGCGGCTTCAGGATCTTTCGGCAGCTGCGTGAACGACAGGTAAAAACCTGTTCACGGTCGCTTAGCTTAAATAGCGTCCGCCGGGCCGCCGATGAGAACAAAATGCCGGTCGCAATAGCCGCAGTCGACATAGCCTTTTTCATCAATTTGTAGCCAAACTCGCGGGTGGCCCAATGCGGCAGGAATATCTCCACTGCCGTCGCAAGCGACACGCGGTTCGCGGACTCGGATTGTCTCGGGGGCGTTGTTGTTCATGAGCGCCGCTTAGCAAAGGCACAACGTGGCTGCAACGGCTGAGAAATAGTGAGCTGCTGATAATCGCGCCGTCATGAATTACCTGCGGATGGGTTCCATGTGATTGCACTGTCCCCAAGGCTTCGCTATCGCTTAGGTATGTCTGAACAAGCAATATCGATCCAAAACCTTTCGAAAAAATATGCGGGGGGGAAACAAGCGTTAAGCGATGTCAGTTTTGACGTTGCGCAAGGGTCGATTTTTGGTCTGCTCGGTCCCAATGGCGCGGGTAAATCGACGTTGATTAACATCTTGGCCGGGCTGGTGATGAAGACATCGGGCAGCGCATCCATTTGGGGTTTCGACATTGATGCCCACCCGCGCAATGCAAAGGCGTCTATCGGTATTGTACCGCAAGAAATTATGTTCGACCCCTTCTTTACACCGAAAGAAGCGCTGGAGTTGCAAGCGGGCCTATATGGGGTGCCCAAGTCGAAACGGCGGACGATGGAATTGTTGAAAGCCGTCCGTTTAGAGGACAAGGCCGACGCCTATGCGCGGACCTTGTCAGGCGGCATGAAGCGTCGTTTATTGGTGGCCAAAGCCATGGTGCACACGCCGCCGGTCATCGTGCTCGATGAACCCACAGCTGGCGTCGATATCGAACTGCGTCAGCAGTTATGGGATTATGTGCAGGAATTGAACCGCCAAGGCGTGACGGTTGTGCTCACCACCCATTATCTCGAAGAAGCTGAGCAGTTGTGCGACCGGATCGCGATTATCAACCATGGGCAGTTGATCGCCAACAAGCCGACGCGCGAACTGGTCGGCATGGCGCGTGAAAAGGCAGTAGTCTTAACGCTGGACCGCGATGTAGCCAGCGCGCCAACGCATGAGGCCTTTGAAAAGGCGGAGATGGTTGGCGACCGTACGGTAGAGATTACTTACAACAAAGACCGCATGAACGCAGGCGAAGTGCTTTCCGTCATCCAAGGCCTAGGGTTGGGCATCGTTGATGTAACTACGAAGGAGGCCGACCTTGAAGACGTCTTCCTGCGCTTGACAAGCACTGCTTGATGGAAGCGGATGTTCTAATAATTGGGTCCGGCGCGGCCGGGTTGACGGCGGCGCTGCAATTGGCGGCGACGCGTAAAGTGGTGGTGCTAGCCAAGGGTTCTATCTCCGACGGCGCAACAGCATGGGCGCAGGGCGGGATTGCAGCGGTGCTTGAACCCGGTGACAATTTTGCGAGCCATATCGAAGATACGATGGTCGCCGGTGCCGGATTGAATAACCGAGCCACCGTTGAATTTGTCGTAGAAAATGCGCCGATCGCGATTGAACGGCTCGCAAAGCTTGGTGTGCCGTTCAATCTGGAGGGTAATGATTGGCATCTGACGCGCGAAGGCGGGCATAGCCACCGGCGCATCGTTCATGTTGACGACGCCACTGGCTGGGCTGTGCAGCAAGCTTTGGAGGCAGCGGCGCGCGCAAATCCCAACATTACTTTGGTTCCAGACATGGTCGCGGTAGATCTGATCCTCGGTCGGCATCAGGAACGTTTTTCGACATCAGGGCGCATACACGGCGTTTACGCACTCAACCGCAAAACGGGCCAAGTCGAGACATTCACTGCGCGCGCGACCATTCTCGCGAGCGGCGGCGCTGGTCGGACTTATCTGTATTCAACGGCTCCACGTGGTGCGACGGGCGACGGCATTGCTATGGCCTGGCGCGCAGGGTGTCGTGTGTCGAATATGGAATTCATGCAGTTCCACCCGACCTGCCTTTACAATCTTGAGGTCAAAAATTTCCTGATAACAGAGGCGGTGCGCGGCGAGGGCGGCATCCTGAAAAACCCGAAAACCGGGCATCGTTATATGCCCGATTATGACGATCGTGCTGAGCTTGCGCCGCGTGACATTGTCGCCCGCGCAAATGATGCTGAAATCAAGCGCGATGGTTTGGACTATGTTCATCTTGATATCAGCCACAAACCACCTGAATTTGTGCAAACGCATTTCCCGAACATTTATGAAAAGCTGTTGGGCCTTGGCATCGACATCACGCGCGAGCCAATTCCGGTGGTTCCAGCGCAGCATTATACCTGCGGCGGTGTGATTGTGGACTTGGACGGCCGAACCGACGCTCCGGGTCTATATGCTGCAGGCGAAGTGACGCAAAGCGGCCTGCATGGTGCAAACCGTCTGGCATCCAATTCCTTGCTTGAATGCTTCGTCTTTGGCGACGCTTGTGCGCGCCATATCGACGCCAATTGGGACAGCCTGCCGCCCCCGCCGAAGATTCGGCAGTGGGACGAAAGCCGCGTGATTGACAGTGATGAAGAGGTTGTGATCGCGCAATGCTGGCGCGAAATTCGGCAGTTCATGTGGAACTTTGTGGGCATCGTCCGTACAACGAAAAGACTAGAACGCGCGCAGCATCGCATCGATCTGCTGCGTAGTGAGGTCGAGGATTATTACAGCCATTTCCGCGTTACCCCTGATCTGATTGAACTGCGTAACTTGGTCGAGGTTGCCGCCTTGATTATCCGGTCGGCGCTGGCACGGCATGAGAGTAGGGGGCTGCACTTCACGCTCGATTATCCCGACATGGCAGACGAAGCGCGCGATACGATTTTGATGCCATAGGCACAAAACACTTTCCTACAGATGGTAACTTCAGGCAGGGTCGCATCTGGTTATTTGGAGGCAATTATGGACGTTCGAAATCAAGTCGCGGCGGTTCACATGCGCAAAGTTTTGCATCTGCCTGTCCTGGCACTGCTTGCAGCGATGGCGATACCTGCCGCAGCCGCAACGCCAGAGGAGACAGCACGCGAAGTGCTAGCCAAATCGCCTATCATCGACGGCCATAATGACACACCGCACCAGATTGCTGAGTTGTTTGGCCGTGACTTTTCCAAGTTCAATTTGGCGTCCTTGCCTGCGGACGTGCTCGCTAAAACCCACACCGATATTAAAACGGCGCGCGCTGGATATTTGGGGGGGCAATATTGGTCGGTTTATGTTGATGCCGCTTTGCCCAAGCATGAGGCCGTAACCCGCACTATTCAGCAGATCGATGTCGTCCGCCAGATGATGGCGCGGTATCCGGAAACATTCACGTATGCGGCCACGGCAGCACAGGTCGAAGCGGCGATGAAAAAGGGCAAAATCGCGTCGCTTATTGGCATGGAAGGCGGACACTCCATCGGTGGTTCGCTGGAAATCCTGCGTCAGACTTATGCGCTTGGCGCGCGGTACATGACCCTGACGCACAGCCTGACCACCGATTGGGCGGACAGCGCAACCGACGCGCCAAAACATGACGGACTGTCGGCATTTGGCTTTGAAGTACTCGCCGAAATGAATCAATTGGGAATGATTGCCGATATCAGCCACGTATCAGAGGCGACGATGCACGACGTGCTGGATAAGAGTAAGGCGCCGGTTTTGTTCACGCACAGCAACGCCCGCGCGGTCACGCCGCACCCCCGCAATGTGCCCGATTCAGTGCTGCAGCGCTTGCCGCAAAATGGTGGTGTCGTGATGGTAACCTTCGTGCCTGGTTTTACCTCGGCGGAACGGCGGCAATGGGAATATCAACGCTCCGCCGTCGCCGGGCGCGCGAAGACTGAATTTTCAGGCAATCCTGCAGGCGAAAAAGCCACTGTTGACGCGTGGATTGTTGCCAACCCACAACCAAAGGCAACACTTGCGCAGGTGGCCGACCATATCGACCATATCCGGAAGGTTGCAGGCATTGACCATATCGGCATTGGCGGAGATTTTGGAGGCGTGGACGAATTGCCCGTCGGTTTGGAAAATGTCTCCACCTATCCGGCCTTATTCGCCGAACTCGTCCGCCGTGGCTATTCGAAGGCGGACCTCGCCAAAATCGCGCAAGGCAATGTGTTGCGCGTCATGCACGCTGTAGAGAAAGCCGCGCGGAAGTAATTTAGGGCACAAAGCCCCCGGCGAGATACTGTTCGGCTATGGCTGCGTGCAAGGCTGCGCCTCGCGCCATTACGCTGTCGTCAAGGACCATGCGGTTGGAGTGCAAGCCACAGCAGCTACGCCAATCGTCGCCTTCATGTGACGCGCCTAAGAAGAACATCGCGCCCGGGACTTTTTCAAGCACATAGGCAAAGTCCTCCGCACCCATGATGGGCGTATCGAGCGTGATCCAGCTGTCGGCGCCGAACATATCCTCGACGACCGCCTTGCCGAATTGTACGGCGCGGTCGTCACATATGGTGACTGGAAAACCTTGTTCGATATGAACTTCTGCGCTGCAACCATGGGCGGTTGCGATGCCAGGGACAAGGCGGCGCAACTCTTCGGCGACCTGCGCGCGGGACTGCGGTGAAAGCGTGCGAATGGTGCCCAGCAAATGTGCGGATTCAGGAATGATATTGTTGGTTGTCCCAGCCGATATCTTGGCAATGGTGATTACCGCCGGGTTGAACACCGAAATCTTGCGCGTCACCATCGTTTGGATAGCGGATACGATTTCGCAAGCGACGGGGATGGGGTCGATCGCGTCATGTGGCATGGAGGCATGGCCGCCAGCGCCCTTGACGGTAATGGTCAGCACATCGGATGATGCGAGTAATGGGCCACTGCGACCACTAAACACCCCGCGCGGTGCGTTGGGCATAATGTGCAATGCAAATGCCGCGTCGGGCAAGGGATCAATCAAACCGTCGTCGAGCATGAAGCGAGCGCCATGATGGCCCTCTTCGCCCGGTTGAAACATAAATTGGACCGTTCCCGCCAATTGGTCGCGCTTGGCGGATAGCATCTTTGCTGCGCCAACGAGCATGGCGACATGGGTGTCATGTCCGCACGCATGCATGGCGCCGTCCGTTAGCGAGCTATATTCAAGTCCGGTATCTTCATGCAGTGGTAAGGCGTCCATATCACCACGCAGAAGCACCGTGCGGCCATTGGCCGGGCCTTTGAGGGTGGCAATAAGGCCAGTGGTCGATGGGCCCTCACGCAGCTCTAGAGGAAGCCCAGCAAGTGCGGCCTTTATCTTTGCCAATGTCTTGGGGTTTTGCAGACCCAATTCCGGTTCGGCATGAATTGCGCGACGCAGGTCAATAAGATCAGGAAGAATATGTTCGGCGTCGGCGCGCCAGTCGGTGCTGATTAAGTCCATAGCTTAACTAGCACCAGCCCGACGCGACCGACAACCGTCTTTAATCTTCCAAACGTACCGTAACATATTGTGTCGCTGCACCCCGCCGTTTGACGCCAAGCAGGATCGCGCCGCGACCCGCCGCTTGTGCATCCTTAATGGCAGCAGCAAGAGCGGATGCTGTACTTAAATTCCGGTAATTGGCTGACACTATGACATCACCGCGCCGCAAGCCGACCTGCGCAGCTGTGCCAGCGCCTGGAACATCGATGACAACGCCTTTTATATCGGCGGTCATACCAAGTGCTCGTGCGATTTCGGCATCCAACGGAATAACGCTGAGGCCAAGCGCATCACGAATGACCTTGGAATCGGGCGTATCGGTTTGCTTGTCGAAGTCTTTATTTTCTTCCGGGTTGAAATTGCGCTGGGCCAGCTTCTCTTCTGGTGGACGCGCGCCAACCGTAGCGGTCAGCGTCATGGGCTTACCTTCGCGCAAAATGTCGAGCGGGATGCGCGTGCCGGGTTTGATGTTAGCCACGATGTAGGACAAGGTTACATCAGGTGTCACTTCTCGGTTATCGACGCGGAGTACAATGTCACCCTCTTTCAGGCCAGCTTTGTCTGCTGCCTCACCGGCAACAATACGCGCAACAAATTCGCCGCGGTTCTTTTCAAGACCAAGCGCGTCGGCAAGGTCTTCGCTCACTGGCTGGATGCTGATGCCCAAATAGCCACGCTCTGGCCGAACACCCTTTTTCAGAGACTCAACAACCGGAATGGCCTCTTCTGCCGGAATAGCAAAGCCAACGCCAATATTTGCGCCCACCGGCGAAATCAGGCGGTTGTTGATACCGACCACCTCGCCCTTTAGGTTGAACAATGGGCCTCCCGAATTGCCAGGGTTAATGGCGGTATCGGTTTGAATGAAGCGGTCATAAGCGCCGCCGGCGCCGATGTTACGCTGAAGCGCCGAGATGATCCCTGCAGTTACTGTGTTGCCAAGGCCGAGTGGATTGCCAATGGCGATTACCCAATCACCCACGCGGCTTTTCTGCGATTCTACCATTTTTACAAAAGGGAGACCTGAGGCACGAATTTTGAGCAAGGCGATATCTGATGATGGGTCGCGGCCAACGATTTCTGCCTGATATTCCTTGCCGTCGAAAAGCGTTACAGTCACGCGGTCTACAGCATCGCCAGTTGGTCCACCGGCCACGACATGATTATTGGTAACGATGTAGCCGTCGGCTGAGATCAGAAAACCTGAGCCGCCACTGGCTTGTTCCTGCGTCACTGGGCGGCGTTCGCCGGTCATCGGGTTGAGGCTGGTGGCTACCTGCACCTTTTGACGGGTGGCGATGTTAACTACCGCTGGCTGTAATTGGGCGGCAAGATCCGCAAAGCTAGACGGCGCGCCTCCGGGAGCAAGGTTTACTTGGTCCGAAACCGATAGTCCGGTTTGTGCGGTGACGGGGTTGCCGTTGACTAAAGCAACTGTGCCGCCAGCCATCAATAGAGCGGTGGTAACTGCATAAGCGTAACGCACGGATTTCATTCCTCTCGTCTAATCAATTGGGCAAATAGCCCTGAAAATCTGTTCATCGTTGGCGCCGTAAAGCTGAACGCCGATTGAATGGATGTAATCTAACTAGCCAACATCCTAAGTATGTTTATTATTTTCCTCTGCGGAATTTTTCCAAATAGGCGTTCTGCGGCGACAAGATGATATTGCTTGCACCTTCACCATTTTGGAATGTTTGCCGATA
>ENA-OUVC01001469-OUVC01001469.1-marine-metagenome-genome-assembly--contig:-NODE-1469-length-13998-cov-2.580634_pt1 | contig 13998 bp, 8 predicted proteins | sample MGYA00248622_ERZ508571 | MGnify/ENA primary metagenome ERZ508571 (study PRJEB26236, sample SAMN06267175) | marine metagenome | isolation source: Columbia River Estuary | place: USA:Columbia River Estuary... | reverse complement strand
AGCAACCTCAAAGGGAACACCACCTAAGCCAATCATCACACTTGTTCGTTCAGCGCCAGCGCCGAAGGGCAAAGTCCATCTCACTTTCGTGATTGCAGCGACAGAGTCAAAGAACAAGCCAACATCAACTGTCATAGCTATTGCGGACTATGCAAGGACATGCACAATTCGTGGAAAATCGAATACGTGCACCATCAAAAACTTCTTGAAGAATTATGAAGTGGGAGTTACTGCGCGTTCGAAGAATGCGAAAGGTTACGGATCGTGGAGTAAAAGACTCGCGATTGTCTCTGGAAGAGGAACTTACATTCGTGCTGGATACGACTCAAAGGGTGTGAAATTTCCAGCGCCTATTTCAATGACCAATAAGAGTCGTGTGTTAGGTAACTCCACCAAGTGGACAAAGTTTCAGCCATTGAAACGCAAGGGCGTGGGCACAGCTGGATTACGTCAGGCAAAAGTTCCGGCCGTAGGTGAAAGCACTGTGGTGTTTCAGGTAAGTGGTATCGCCGGCTTGGCGCAAACCTCTAGCAGTTCGACATGCAGCACTGTAACGGTGGGTGCAGCTCCATTGGGTGTGTGCACTTTCGGAGTGGGAATGAATGGATCTTCTGCATCCATTACTTCGGCCTTGCATATAGGATTGCCCATAGCTACTACTTTAGCCACTTCATCTTCCCACCACAGATCGCGATCTTTAAGCATGCTAATAGGTGTATGAGTATGCATATATACCAATACCTTTTCTACAAAAGGGCATTGCACAAGGGCATCATCGATCACCGATTTCAATGGAATTTCTTTAGCACCTCGATAAGCACCATCGCAAGTAATTACAAAAGAAACTTGGGCGTCTTGCAAGCGATCAGCAATACTCTGCGCACTAAAACCACCAAAGATAACAGAGTGTATAGCACCTATGCGTGCACAGGCTAAGGTAGCTATGGCCAATTCAGGAATCATGCCCATATATATAGCCACACGATCTCCTTTTTTTACACCATTATTTTTTAATACTTGAGCCAGTTGATTAACCCGATCAAATAATGCTTGATAAGTAATAATTTGCGTAGCACTTTTTGGATCATTGGGTTCAAAAATCAAAGCCGTGTCGTTTGCTTTAGCAGGCAAATGACGATCGAGACAATTTTCAGTTATGTTCAATTGCCCTCCTTTAAACCATTCAATTTTAGGTTCTTCAAAATTCCATGTTAAAACAGCATCCCATTTTTTATGCCAATGAAAATGTTCAGCAATTTGACTCCAAAATAATTCTGGATTCTGCACACTACTTTGATAGGCTTGTTCGTAATCAGCAGCGCTACGAAGTTGAAATGGATAGGACATGATGCTAAAAATTAAACGCGATAGGAATAATTAAAAATAAGAAAATTTAGTGACGCAATGTACAATACCAATGCGCCAATACGAATCTACTTCTTTGGTTTTCTATTTAAATTAAACAATATAATTTCCTTGATCAGCGCCATTGGCAAATCTTGATCTAAGGGAAATTGAATGGCTCCTTTACTAGTTTTATAAGCGCTCAATTGCGCAGCAAAATGCTCAATTGGGGCGGCAGTAGGATAAAAACCAATATGCTGTTTGTAAGCAGCCATATAAAAAAGCACGCCCTTGTATTTATAGCAGGGCATTTTATAACTGATGCCTTCTTCTACCTCGGGCACCATAGCAAAGACACAAGTGCGCAACTGAAGTAATTTTTCTTGCACAGCAGGATCAAATGCATTGATGTAAGCAGCTACTTCTGGATGGAAAATTGAATTAGATGGTTGCATAGCAGCAATAAAAGTAATAAAAAAGCCTCATTCTAAGATGAGGCTTTTAATTATTAAGATTGACGACTATTACACAAATAAACTTACAATTGTATAAACAATAGCTGCTACTACAGCACTTACTGGAATGGTTAAAATCCATGCCCATACAAGATTAAAGGTCACACCCCATCTAACTGCCGACAAACGTCTTGAAGCTCCAACACCCATGATTGAACCAGTGATAGTGTGTGTCGTAGAAACCGGAATACCCATTTGCTCGGTCATAAATAAAGTAAATGCACCAGCAGTTTCTGCCGTTACCCCTTCTAAAGGTGTTACTTTTGTAATTTTAGAACCCATTGTTTTTACAATTTTCCAACCACCACTTAAGGTACCTAAACCGATAGCCGTATAACATGCTAATGGTACCCAAGGTAATTCTTTTAGAGCCGAACCTACATCTCCATACTTTTGACTATTATAAGCAACAAAAGCTGCACCAATAATACCCATAACTTTTTGAGCATCATTACCACCATGACCTAAACTGAAAGCTGCAGAAGATAATAATTGTAAGCGTTTGAAAATATTCGCTTTTCTAAAGGCATTAGGTTCTCTTAACACATCTACATATAAATAGGTAAGAATGAAAATGATTACTAAACCAATAAGACAATTCACTAAAAAAGAATTATCCGCTTTTTTTAGTGCTTTCACTACTTCTGTTTTAGCATTGATATCTGCTACTGCCTTAGCAACTTTTTCTACTTGCTTTTCAGACAACACAAAGCTAGCTTGTAAAGTATCTACCAATAGTTGATTATCAACAGTACCATATAGCGCATAAAGTTTTTTGCCTTCATCTAATTTTTTAGTAACACTATCAGCGATGACTTTTATGCTTGCATCTGTTTTCCCAAGTTTAGTTAAGCTATCAATTTTAAATGTTTTCTTTAAAGCATCTTTAACACGCGTACTTTCAATAGGTTTCATTAAACCAGCGTGCTGCATACTGTCTGCAACAAAATCTGCTCCTATTTTATCGTAGCGAGCAACAAATACCATAGCTTCACTAGTATGCTTTTTAGCTTTTTCTAATTTTGTTTTCACTTCTTCATTTGAAGGATCTTTCGCTAGCTCTTTTTCATATTTATCTACTTTATACAATTTACCAATATTCTCATGCATTTTATTTTGCTCAAACACATTAAATAAGTATACAGTAAAAACAGTAGTAACTACAATAAGACCTATTCTTGCCCATACATTGCGCATGATGGTTATTAAGGTCATAAACATAGAAATGGCCATCCCAATAATCGGAGCTAGGAAAATAAATAATACCGTTTTGCCAATTTTCTCCATTTCTACAATGCTACTAAAGGCCACAAAACCTTTGGTCATATAAGCATGGGTGATAGCAGCTCCGGCAAAACCACCAATAAGTGTATGCGAAGAAGAAGATGGTATACCAAACCACCAGGTTAATAAATTCCAAAAAATAGCTGCAATTAATCCAGAAAAAATAACGGGCAAAGTAATAAACTCAGGATATACCGTTTTGCCAATCGTATTAGCAACCGCATGATCTTGAAAAACAAAATAAGCCACAAAATTAAATGCCGCAGCCCATATTACTGCTTGTAACGGCGAAAGCACTTTGGTAGAAACAATCGTTGCAATAGAATTGGCTGCATCATGAAACCCATTGATGTAATCAAAAACCAAGGCTAATACAATAATGACGATTAAAAAAAACATACTTTAAATTTTTATGCGTATTTAATAATGATAGATTCAATTACATTAGCAGCATCTTCACACTTATCGGTAACGATTTCTAACATTTGATATAAATCTTTTTTCTTAATCACTTCAATTGGATCCATTTCTGTACTAAACAAAGCAACCATAGAGCTGTCTAATAAATCATCTGCTTCGTTTTCGAAACTGTTGATACGCACGCACGCTTCAGTGATAGCTCGCATATTTTTCATACCTCGTAATTCTATAACACCTTTGTGTAATTCGCTAATTGAGTTATGTATAACCGAAGCAAAACCTCTTGTAGAATCGTCAATATCTACCATATTATAATTTACAATACGCTTAGCTGCACCCCAAATATAATCAGCCACATCATCTAAAGAAGTAGCCAAATAATGGATGTCTTCTCTATCAAATGGAGTAATAAAATTGCGACCTAATTCAATGAAAATTTGATGGGTAACTTCATCATTTTTATGTTCTAAATCTTCTAAACTTTTTAATAAACTAACGCGTTTTTGATAATCCGTTTCATGAATAGCTTCATGAAAAGTTACACCCATTTGCGCTAAAGTAGTGGTAACTTGCTCAAACAAGGAATAGAATATTTTGTCTTGAGGCTGAAAGAAATTTAATAGAGACTTTAATGACATAAAATTAATTTTATTGTAATCGACTTTAAAAATTATAATAAATGTAAAGATATTATGTTTAAACACTTGTACATAATTTTGAAATAAAGATTCTAACTTCTTAACAATAGCATAATATACGCCAGTTGAATTCATGCTTGTATTTAAAAAAACCTTCAGTAAAAGAAGCCCAAAAGTTATGCCAAATAAGAATTTAAAGCACTGATTTATAGCGATCTTAAATTATAAATGGTATTTTTACAACCTTAATACGGCTGCTTTTGCAAGACAAGATATTATTACTCACACCGCCTTTTACACAATTAAATACGCCTTATCCTGCAACTGCGTATTTGAAAGGCTTTCTAAATACCAAAAACATAGCCTCTTTTCAGGCCGATTTGGGTATTGAAGTGATGTTATCCATCTTTTCTAAAGAAGGCTTAATAGCCGTATTTGAAAAAGCCCAAGTCTTTGAAGCGCCTAGCGATAATATGCAACGGATCCTTAAACTTAAGGATACTTATATTCATACTATCGATGCTGTTATAAGCTTCTTACAAGGCAAAAATCCAACTCTAGCTCATCGCATTGCACAGCGCAATTTTTTACCTGAAGCACAACGTTTTGAACAATTAGAAGATTTGAATTGGGCATTTGGCGCTATGGGCATTCAAGATAAAGCCAAGTATATCGCCACTATGTACTTAGAAGACCTGGCCGACTTGATTAAAGAAACCGTAGATCCGTATTTTGGGTTTAGTCGCTATGCCGAGAAAATTGGTCGTTCCGCACAAGAAATGGATGCTCTTTACGAAGCACTATTGGGGCCGCTCAGTTTTGTAGATGAATACCTAATTGCTTTATTAAAAGAAAAAATAATAAGCCAACAACCGAGCCTGGTGGCCTTAAGCGTTCCCTTCCCAGGAAATTTATATGCAGCTTTACGTTGCGGACAATATATTAAAAAGGAATTCCCCGAAATTAAAATAGCCCTTGGAGGTGGCTATGCCAATACGGAATTGAGAAGTCTCAGCGATCAACGCATTTTAGAATTTGTAGATTTTATTTGCTTAGATGATGGCGAAGCTCCTTTAGAGCAACTGTTTTCATTTATCCAACAAAAAACTGAAGCTACAACACTCAAACGTACCTTCCATTTACAGGAAGATCAATTAGTTTATACTAATGCCAGTTCGTGTGTTGATTATAAACAAGCAACGATAGGCACACCTGATTATAGCGATTTGCTTCTTAATGATTATATCTCCGTTATAGAGCTCATCAATCCCATGCATAGTTTATGGAGCGATGGTCGATGGAATAAACTAACTATGGCGCATGGCTGTTATTGGGCAAAATGTACATTTTGTGATATTTCCTTAGATTACATTAAAAACTATGAACCCATATCCGCTAGCTTATTGGTGGATAGGATGGAGGAGTTGATTGCTAAAACTGGCCAAAATGGATTTCATTTTGTAGATGAAGCTGCGCCACCATCCATGATGAAAGCGGTATCCATTGAAATTATAAAACGAAAATTAGTGGTAAGCTGGTGGGCTAATATTCGTTTTGATAAAAGCTTTACACAGGACTTATGTTATTTATTAAAAGCATCAGGATGCATTGCAGTGAGTGGTGGTCTTGAAGTTGCATCAGACAGATTATTAGATCTTATACAAAAAGGAATTACAGTTGCACAGGTGGCTAAAGTAAGCAAACATTTTTCTGAAGCCGGCATTATGGTGCATGCTTATTTAATGTATGGTTTCCCAACACAAACAGTTCAAGAAACCATTGATTCCTTGGAAATGGTAAGGCAGTTATTTGAAACAGAAGTATTACAATCTGCTTTTTGGCATTTGTTTACCATGACAGCGCATAGTCCCGTAGGATTAGCACCCGAAAAGTTTTTGGTAAAAAAAGTTTCTGATGAAATTGGCACCTTCGCTAACAATGATATTGCACATACCGATCCTACTGGTGCCGATCACGAATTGTTTGGTTTTGGATTAAAAAAAGCATTGTTTAATTATATGCATGGAAATTGTTTTGAATTCCCATTACAAAAATGGTTTGATTTTAAAGTACCCAATACAACCATTGCACCTCACTTTATTCAAAAAGCAATTAATGAACCTGATTTAAATACCTCCACCAATTATAAGGTCATTTGGTTGGGCGTATTACCTCATACAACGATTGTTCAAAAATCAAAAAAAGGGAATAAGTGGGAGGAGATGACAATGGAGTTTCAATCCAATAAAAATGCAATTACAATAAACGTAGCAAGCGATAAGGGGGCATGGTTATTAAAACTACTTTCTGAACTCAATATTCAAAATTCCAATGGGTTATTATTAGCAGATATCAAAAACAGCTATACACTTGCAGGCTTAAACGACTTTGAATTGTTTTGGGATAATAAGCCCGTTACCCACTTGTCCAAAGCTGGTTTATTACGCGTATAAATCCGCGTCCATTCACTACGAAAACGATTTCGTGAAATTAACAGACGTTATTCTATTAATCAGGAAAATTATTTAACTTACAAAAGGTATATATGTTTAATATATTATAAAATAATTACATATTATATTCATTGCTTCTTAAAATTAAAAATTGCTAAACCATGAGAAAAATTCTCTTGACGATGATGTCGTTAACTTTTCTTGCCAGCATTTCATGGGCTCAAACCCGTCCATTGTCTGGTACTGTTGTTGGTGATAACGGTGTTCCTTTAGTAGGCGCTAGTGTCACACAAAAAAATTCAACCAAGGGCACCGTTACGGATGCGAATGGTAAATTCACTATTGCTTTACCAACTGGTAAGGTTTCCTTAGTGATTAATTCTGTCGGTTACACCGCACAGGAATTAGCTATTAACAATCAAACTGATGTTAAAATTCAGTTAGTCACTGAAAATAAATCATTAGAGGATGTAGTAGTAGTGGGTTACGGTTCGGTACGTAAAAAAGATTTAACAGGTGCCGTTGGGTCTGTTAGCTCTAAGGACATTGTTCGTAGTAACCCTGCTAACGCTACGCAAGCATTACAAGGGCAAGTGACTGGGGTGGTTGTAACAAAAAATAGTAACAAGCCAGGTCAAGCATTTAGCATTGATATTCGTGGACAAAATACCATCACGGGTGCAACGGAACCATTGGTTGTTGTTGACGGAGTGATTGGTGCAAGATTGCGTGATATTAACCCGCAAGATATTCAATCCATTGATGTCTTAAAAGATGCATCTTCTACTGCGATTTATGGAGCCAGAGGTGCAAATGGGGTAATCATCATTACTTCTAAAAAAGGGATTGCGGGCAAACCAAAAGTTACGCTTGATTCTTATTTTGGAAGTAAGCGTCCTGGACATTTAATTCAATTACAAAATGCACAACAATTTTATAAATCAGCAGTTGATGACGCTGTATTAAATGGTGGAACTGCTACTACTTTCACAGCAAGTGAGATGGCCATGATTAATGGTGGTAAATCAACTGATTGGGTTGGATTAGTAACGCAACCAGGTATCACTGCAAATACAACTGTTGCTGTGACTGGCGGTAATGCAGGTACTACCTATCGTTTTTCTGGCGGTTATGTTCAGGAAGATGGTAATATACCTGTTACCTCATTTAAAAAATATTCATTGAATGCTGCATTAGATAGCAGATTGAATAATTGGCTTCGCGTAGGATTCACTGCTTACATTAACTATAGTACCAATCCAACGGGTTCTTTGGAAATACTTCGTTCTGCTTACAGAGCAAGACCAACAGGGGTAGTTTATTATAATGATGTCGTTAATCCAAGTGAAGCATTTGATTTAGCTATCGGCCCATGGAATGGATTATCGGTATGGATGGGTATTAAAGATAATCAGGTACCGAATCCATTAATTGATGCGGATCCAACTATTTATCAAAATACCACCACCTTTAGTAATTCAATGGGAAATGGATTTGTTGAAGTTGGACTTGCAAAAGGGTTGACTTTTAAATCATCTTTTTCTGCTTCTACGATTGATGAAAGAAACGGGGAGTTTAGAAATACACTTTCTAAAGCGCAATTGTTAAATCCACCAAGATCAAACTTCCAATACCGAAATTGGAGTACTTATACTTTAGATAATCAATTGTCCTATAACTTAACAAAAGGGAAACATAAGTTAAATGCAACTGCGTTACAAAGTGCATACAAAAATACCTATGAAACTTATTCCATTGCTGCAACGAATCTTCCCTATGAGTCTCTTTGGTATAATATGGGAACAGGAGGGGTAGTTACGGCGGCTAGTACTTTTGTTCGCCAACAACTCGAATCCTATATGGGTCGCGTTAACTACACATTCAATGAAAAATATTTATTAACCTTAACAGGTCGTGCGGATGGCGCTTCACAACTTTCTCCAGAAAATAGATGGGCGTTTTTCCCTTCTGGAGCTTTTGCATGGCAAGCAGGGGATGAGGATTTTATCAGAGATTTAAATGTATTTTCTGATTTAAAATTACGTGTGAGCTATGGTGAAGTGGGTAACTCTAACGTAGCAGCCTATAGCACACAAGCAGGTTTATTAGCGACTAACTATAGTTTTGGTGCTACCGCCTTTGGTGGATTTGCGCCATCAGCGATTGGTAATAAAAATCTTAAATGGGAAAGAAGCCAGGAGTTAAACTTAGGTTTGAATATGGGCTTTTTCAATAATCGTATTACGACCACTGTTGAGGTGTATAAAAGAAACACTAAGGATTTGATTTTAAACCAAACACTTCCAACGTCAACAGGTTTCTCAACAGTAACTACCAATGTGGGTCAAGTATCTAACAAGGGTATTGAAATTATGATTAATTCTAGAAATATTGAAACCAAAAACTTTACTTGGTCAACCAACATAAATTTTTCTAAAAATATTAACCGTATTGAATCACTTGCGAATGGGGTTAATGCTATTATTGGTAGTTCCTTATTTGTGGGTAAGCCAGTAAGGTCATTGTTTGATTATAAATTTGCAGGTATCTGGCAATTAAAAGATAGTACCATGGCAAAAACATATGGTCAAATGCCAGGATCAGTTAGAGTCGAGGATACCAACAATGATGGTGTAATATCAAATTCAACGGGTAAAGATGATCGTGTTTGGTTGGGTACACAATTACCTAATTTTATTATGGGTATCACCAATAGGTTTACTTACAAAAACTTTGATATGTCGTTTTTGTTGTATTACAGAAATGGTACCATGTTCAATAATGCAATGTTAGGAGGTACCATGGCTGACTATACTGGAGGTAGATATAACAAAGTGGTGATGAATTATTGGACGAAGAATAATCCAACCAATGATTTTTATGGACCTGGGGTAGCACAACCATATAGAGGTGCAAGAAACTATGAAGATGCAAGTTTTTTAAGACTTTCTGATATCACAGTAGGATACAATGTACCAGCAAGTGTACTTAAGAAAAAAATAGAGCGGATTAGAGTATATGGTCAAATTATTAATCCAGGGGTATGGTCCAAATATAATGGACTTGATCCTGAATATAATTCATCTACTTATATTGATGATGTTCCAACCATTACTTATGCTGTCGGTTTAAACATCGGATTCTAAAACATCAATTTTTAAATTACACAATTATGAAAAAAATATTTTCAACTCGATATTTACTTACCATCGCTATAGTAGCTTTGGTTATTACAGGTTGTAAAAAAACATTCTTGGATGAGTATAATCCAAGTAACAGAACTACGGATAATTATTATACAACAGTAACTGGATATGAAACCCTAGTTACCTCTTGTTATCCTTTACTTAGGGATATTGCACAGGTGCGTATTCCGACCCTCAATGGAACAGATATGTTTGCGCAAAGCGGTTGGTTTGGTACGCTTGCATTTCCTGCGCTAACTTCCCAAGCTGGAAGTCCCTATGATGCTTACGATATTGGATTGAATTCATCCTTAGGTGAATTGCAAACTTTATGGGATTTATTATACAGGGAAATTAACAGATGTAACGCAGCGATTGAACGTGCACCAGCAGTAGTTAATATTACTGATGCTGTTAAGGATTCAAGAGTGGGTGAGGCTAAATTTTTAAGATCATTGTCATTATTTTGGGCAGTACAACAATGGGGTGATGTTCCAATGCCTTTAAAAGAGACAATGGATGCAAGCTTGACGGTTGTTAGAGTTCCTTCAAAGAATATTTATGCACAAATCATTACTGATTTAAATGATGCCATTGCTAAATTACCAACTACTCAAACGGCTGCAGGTAGAGTAACAAAAAATGCAGCTAAATTTTTGTTAGCACGCGTTTATTTAACAAGAGGTTGGAATTTTAATGGTGCATTAGGCGGAACAGCGACTGATTTTAATAGTGCCTTGGCATTATGTGATGATGTAATTGCATCAGGTTTACATCCAATGGAAGCCAACTGGAATAATTTATGGCCGATCCATAATAAAAATCCAAAAAAAGAAACTGCAACAGCAGCAAGTTCAGTAGCGGCAGCGAATGCAAGCAAGGAGGTTATTTTTGCAATTCAATATGCCAATCCAGCTGCTTATAATGGTGATGCTAATTTAAGTACTTCAAATGGAACGATTGGGAATGACTTACATACTCGTTTTAGCGGCGGACCTAATGATGTTGCGCAGGAAGCAAGAACTGGTACTTATAATAGATGGTTACCAGCGCACAGTGTAACCTGGGGTGCTTACCGTTTATTTGATCCTGTGATGGACATTCGTTATGAGGGTACATTTAATAGTGTTTCTTATGCTACATTAACGGGTTCGGTTTCATTTGCAAACAATAAGCCATATCCACAAGCACTTACACTTAACTTTGTTGCGAATGATACGACTGCCATTGTATTGCCTTGGAATGTAGATATGAGCGATGTGAAAATGTTAGGCGTTAATATACCAGGGGGTACTAAGAAATATTCTGTTCAAAATGTAGTCAATTTATTTTGGTTAGGTAAGACAACAGCTACACAGCAAATTACAGATCCATTAGGTTGGGGTGGTCCGATGTTCTGGAAGTTTTTCCAACCAGGTATAGCTTATGGTGATGGCTTTTCTACCTTCAATGATCCATTATTCCGTTCTGCTGAATTGTATTTAATGGCAGCTGAAGCAATCGTTAAAGGTGCAACTGGCGCGAAGTTAGGAACAGCTGATGTTTATTACAATATTGTATTAGATAGAGCCTTGGCTTCTAACAAAGGGAAATCACCTATGCGTGCAACTAATCCAGGTAATGTATTAGATCCATTAACGAATATCACTTCCTATAGAGCAACGCCTGCTACTATCAATATTGATATGATATTGGATGAGTATGGTCGTGAATTTTTAGGAGAGGGTAACGAGCGTTGGTATCAATTAAAGCGTACAGGAAAATTACTTGAGCGCGCTTCAAAATTCAATGGTTGGACCGCTTGGGGTAGGGCTGGCGCGCAACAAATTGCAGCAAAACATTACCTAAGACCCATTCCGCAAGGCATGTTGGATAATTCAAGTCCTCGAATTGAGCAAAATCCTGGGTATTAATAAGGAGCTTGTTTAAAATATAAAAAGGCCAAGTTCTTAATTGAACTTGGCCTTTTTATTAGCTAAGAATAGTATTTATATAGTATATTTATTATATATTATTTTCTTAATTTTGATTATGAAAGCGTTTTTTTCGAAAACATTCGATCTTAATAAGAAACCAAATTTCATTACTGTTTTATGGTTTTTGGTGCCTTTTATTGCATTGATCGTTGAAGGACTTAGGGGAGATGCTTTTATTAACAATTATCTCATTTTTAAGCAGGTATTTTGGCATACGCTTCATCAAGAAAATTTATATCAGTTATACCCAGAACAATATGTAGACAAAAACCATTATGGTCCTTTATTTGCTGTATTAATTGCACCATTTGCTATTTTACCTAATTCTTTAGGGCTATTGTTGTGGGGCATGCTTAATGTCTACCTATTATTTTATGCAGTTGGGAAGTTGCCAATAACTTTTTGGGGTAAAAATATTATTTTATTAATATCCTTAATTGAAACACTTACTTCTATCCAAAATTTACAATTTAATCCCATGTTATGCAGCTGGATTATATTGTCCTATGTGGCTATTAAAAATAGCCAATTAAGTTTCGCTGCTTTTTTGATAATTGCTGGCACATTAATTAAAATATACGGTGTTGTTGCTTTACCATTTATTTTTTTCACTAAAGATTATAAAAAGTTGATTGGATATTTAATATTATGGATAATTATTTTGTTTTGCTTACCCATGTTTATTTCAAGCCCTGAATTTATATACCAGTCTTATATCGATTGGTTTCATGTATTATTGGAAAAAAATACAGAAAATGTTAATTCCTATTTGAATGCTGGCATGCAGGATATTTCAGTAATGGGACTTGTTAAAAGAATCACAGGTTTTCATCACTTAGCTAATTTTTATTTTATCATACCTGCTGGCATATTGATGCTTCTACCTTTGTATCGTTTTTCAAAATGGGGGAATAGCAGTTTTCAACTAACTTATTTGGCACAAGTATTAATTGGGTTGGTTATTTTTAGTACTTCTGCTGAATCGCCCACTTATGTCATTGCAGTAGTTGGATTTAGTATTTGGTATGTTTTGCATGCACCAAAGCCAGCGTTGTATATATATGTTTTACTTATTTTAGTACTTATATTAACGGTTTTTTCACCCACTGATTTATTCCCTAAAATTTTACAAGCCATTGTTGTAAAATATGCCTTAAAAGCACTTCCTTGTTTTTTGGCTTGGTTGTTTATAAGTTATAATTTGCTGTTTAATTCATTTGATGATAATTTAGCTCCCGATGCAAAAGCTTAATATAATATTGCCCGCTCATAATGAGTATGGAAATATTAATCCTATCTATAATGAAATTGTAGTTGCTTTATCTAGTTGCAAGTATGATTATGAAATTTTATTTGTAGACGATGGAAGTACTGATGATACATTAAGTCAAATTAAAAATTTAGCAATTGCCGATCCTAAAGTCAAGTTTATAGAATTATCCAGAAATTTTGGCCACCAAAATGCTTTAAAAGCAGGAATGGACAAAAACATCGGTCACGAATACAGTAAAGATGTAGAGTCCAGATACAGACCAGATGCTAGACAAATTGTTCCCACACCTTGGGAAGACATCAATAAACTTCTTATGGGAGGTTTAGGAGGTGGAGATTTAGGTCTAGTATTTGGTAATCCTGGTGGTGGTAAGAGTTGGATGATGGTAGCTGTAGCAGGACATGCCGTAAAATTAGGTTTTAATGTTGTATATTACACATTAGAATTAGGTGAAGTTTATGTAGGAAAACGATTTGATGCGTTTTTTGTTAATGAACCTGTAAACCAAATTCACTTACACAGAAAAAAGACTGAAACTGAAATTAATAGATTAGAAGGTAAGTTAGTAGTAAAAGAGTTTAGTATGGGAAAAGCAACAATTCAAACTTTAGAATCCCACATTCAAAAACTTAAAGACATGGACTTAAAACCAGACTTAATTATTATTGATTATATTGATTTATTAAGATCTCCAAAAAGAAGTGTTGACAGAAAAGATGAAATTGATGATGTTTATGTAGCTACAAAAGGATTAGCAAGAGACTTAAATATTCCTATTTGGAGTGTAAGTCAGGTAAACAGAGCTGGAGCTCAAGACGACATTATTCAAGGTGATAAAGCAGCAGGTAGTTATGACAAAATTATGATTTCAGATTTTTGTTTGTCTTTATCAAGAAAAAAAGAAGATAAA
>ENA-OUVC01001467-OUVC01001467.1-marine-metagenome-genome-assembly--contig:-NODE-1467-length-14003-cov-3.788525_pt1 | contig 14003 bp, 10 predicted proteins | sample MGYA00248622_ERZ508571 | MGnify/ENA primary metagenome ERZ508571 (study PRJEB26236, sample SAMN06267175) | marine metagenome | isolation source: Columbia River Estuary | place: USA:Columbia River... | reverse complement strand
ATTGATTTCAGACCTAGTTGATGGAAAAACTGAGTACGTAGCACTGACTGACATTCTTGGCGCCGAAGATGCTTTTGGTGACATGGACTTCAAGGTTGCGGGCACAAAGGAATTTGTTACTGCACTTCAGCTAGACACCAAGTTGGATGGTATTCCAGCTTCAGTTCTTGCAGGTGCTTTAACCCAAGCTCGCGAAGCTCGTCTTGCGATTTTGGACGTAATGCTTGAAGCAATCGACGCACCTGATGAAATGTCGCAGTACGCACCGCGCATCATCACAGTAATGATTCCAATCGACAAGATTGGTGAAGTTATTGGTCCAAAGGGCAAGATCATCAACCAGATTCAAGAAGAAACTGGTGCTGACATTTCCATTGGTGATGACGGTACGGTTTACATCGGTGCTACCAATGGTGAAGCAGCAGATGCTGCTCGCGCCCAGGTAAACGCCATTGCAAACCCAACCATGCCAGAAGTAGGCGAGCGCTACATGGGAACAGTTGTTAAGACAACTAACTTCGGTGCCTTCGTTTCACTTTCACCTGGTAAGGATGGGTTGCTACACATTAGTCAGCTACGCAAGCTTTCCGGTGGCAAGCGCGTAGAGAATGTTGAAGATGTTCTTAAGGTTGGCGACAAGGTTCACGTTGAGATCGCGGAAATCGATCCACGTGGAAAGCTGTCCCTAGTACCTGTAGTTGAAGGTTCAGACGAAAGCGCAGATGACGCTGGAGACGAAGACTAAAACCGTGACATCACGAAACTCCGCAGTGGTCCTTGGGCATGAACAACGCCCAGGGACCACTCGCACGTTATTGACCGCTGAACAAGGTGGATTAGTAAAGCGCACAGTATTACCTGGCGGACTTCGAATTATTACCGAACAAATGCCATCAGTGCGATCAGCCGCAATTGGCATTTGGGTCAACATTGGCTCTCGCGATGAAGTTGCCTCGCAGACTGGTTCTGCACACTACCTAGAACACTTGTTGTTCAAGGGGACTAAGACACGCAGTGCACTAGACATTTCATCAACTATTGATGCAGTCGGTGGTGAAATGAATGCCTTTACTTCCAAAGAAGTAACTTGTTTCTACACCCGAGTTTTAGATACCAGCGTCCCGCAGGCAATTGATGTTCTTGTTGACATGATTACATCCGCAACGATTACTTCAGTCGATGTGGATCAAGAACGCCAAGTAGTTCTAGAAGAGATCGCTATGCGCGATGATGATCCAGCTGATTTAGTGCATGAACAATTCTCCAAAGCTATGTTTGGCGACGCTCCATTGGGCCGATCCATTCTTGGAACTGTTGAGAATATTTCATCACTATCGCGTCGATCGATAAATGGCTTTTACAAGAAGTACTACACACCGGATCGCTTGATAGTTGCTGTGGCGGGAAATATCGATCACGCAACCGTAGTTAAGTTAGTTCGGAAAGCGTTCAATCAAGGTGGCTTTGCCCTTGATGGGGACCAAAGTCCATATGTTTCGATGAAGCATAAAACTAAAGTTCTACAAACTGGTGGCTACGTTAAGCAAGATAAAACAACTGAACAAGCAAACCTTGTCATTGGGGTACCAGGGCTAGACCGAGCAGATGAGCGTCGCTACATCCAGTCAGTCTTCAACGCTGCACTAGGCGGAGGCATGTCTAGCCGCTTGTTCCAAGAAGTGCGCGAAAAGCGTGGGCTTGTCTATACCGTCTATTCCTTTGGCCAACAGTTTCAAGACGCTGGTATGGCAGGCGTATATGCAGGATGTAGTCCCAAGAACTTGGATCAAGTTCGAGAAGTTATTACAAACGTGCTTGATGATGTGGCCAAAAACGGCATTACCGCTGCGGAGTTGAGTAAAGCCAAGGGTCAAGTAAGCGGTGGCATGGTTCTGGGTCTGGAAGACACTTCTTCTCGAATGAGCAGAATTGCTAGATCCGAGATGAACAATGGTTATGTGCCGTCTGTGTCCGAAGTCCTAGATCGTGTTTCAGCCGTAACTTTGGAAGAAGTTCATGCGCTGTCACATCAACTTTGGTCGCAAGATCGCCTTACTGCAGTTGTTGGACCGGAGTAACTAATGACAAAAATCAAAGTAGGCGTACTGGGTGCTCAAGGTCGAATGGGCGCTACGGTTTGCGATGCAGTTTCGGCAAGCCAAGATTGTGAGCTGGTAGCGGCTCTCGATGTTAATGACGATCTCATGGAGTTGGTTTCGAAGGGCGCTGAAGTAGTGGTTGATTTCACTACGCCAAATTCAGTTGAGGCAAATCTAAAGTTTTTAGCTGAGAACAACATTCATGCAGTCGTTGGCACAACCGGTTTCGACGCTGACAAATTAGCAGCAGTGGAAAAGCAATTCGCAGCAAGCAAAGCCAATGTTGTAATCGCACCAAACTTTGGCTTAGCAGCAGTTTTAATGATGCAGTTTGCGGCGCAAGCAGCACCACACTTTGACAGCGTTGAAATCATTGAATTACATCATCCACGAAAAGCAGATGCACCAAGTGGAACTGCCCGTAGAACAGCCGAAATGATCGCCGAAGCCCGTGCTGGCATGAAGGCTATGCCTGATGCAACAGCAGACTCGATTCCAGGTGCTCGTGGCGCGAATGTTTCTGGTGTACCCGTGCACAGTATTCGAGCGCAAGGTTTAGTTGCGCATCAAGAAGTGTTGTTCGGCGGGCCAGGGGAGTCGCTTACGATTCGTCATGACTCGTATGACCGTGAGTCATTTATGCCAGGTGTTTTGCTTGCAGTTCGCAAAGTATCCCAAACTCCAGGTCTTACATATGGACTTGAACATTTACTTGAACTAGGCAGCTAACCCAAAGTATCTAAGTGCTGCAGCTGTTACTGCGGCGATTAAAACCACGAGAATAAATGGCGTCTTAAACTTAAGTGCCACTGTGGCTGCCGCCAAAGCAGGAACTCGGGCATCCAAAGTCAATGTTTGACTTGTTGCAAATGTCTGCACCGCAACGAGTGCGCTTAGCAATGAGATCGGTAACAACAGAACAATTCTCTTAACAATGGGCTGTTCCAAAATGTGAGCCGGGATAATGCTTCCCACGTATTTGAGGGCATAACAACCAGCAGCGCCAGCCAGGACTGCGAACCACATCATGACAGTTTCCTGCCGGTAACCCAACCAACAATGATCGCAACTATGGCTGCTGCTAACACTGGAACACCTGGTGGCACGACTGGCGTTAACGCCAGTGCAATTAAGGCGCCACCAAAGGCCACGGATAAATCAGTTCGCGACTTAATCTGTGGCCAGACCAATGCAAAAAGTCCTGCGGCGATTGCAGCATCAAGACCAAAAGACTTTGGATCGCCAATTGCCGAAACGCTTACGGCACCAATGAAAGTGGCTAAGTTCCACAACAGGTAAACCGAAAGTCCAGTCGCCCAAAAAGCTAGGCGAGAAGCACGTCCTTCGAAAGCCTCTTCATCCTGCGCTAATCCCATCGCAGTTGACTCATCGATAGTTAGCTGTACCGCTACTAAGCGTCCGGGTCCGGAAGTTTTAAGAATTGGAGTCATGCGCATCGAGTAAGCAGCATTTCTGGTTCCCATCAACCAGGACGCAATTACTGCAGTGAGCGCAGTTCCACCTGAAGCCAGCGTGCTAACCAATGTGAATTGGCTTGCGCCGGTAAACATCAAGAGCGACAAAGCCATGGTCTGAGGGATAGAAAGTCCAGTTGTGGTGCCAAGGGCACCGAAAGAAACCCCATACATCGCTACGGCGAAACCGATACTTGCAGCATTACCGACAATTTGCCGACGTGCTAAGTTCCATTCGGTTTGGGTGGTATTCATAGTCCGTTAAACCTATCGCACTAGTCTGAGGCCATGCCTAAAAACATCCGAGGACTGAGCTATGCCTTCCTAGGAGTTTTGATTTTTTCTTTTACTTTGCCAATGGTGAAACTTGCGCTTCCTGGTTTTTCCCCTTGGACTTTGACTTTTGGTAGAGCCGCTCTGGCTGGATTGCTAGCTGCAATTCTGCTGAAGCGAGCACGTGTTAAGTTTCCGGAGAAAAAACTGATTGGTCCGTTGTTAATCACAGCAGGTGGAATTGTGATCGGCTGGCCAATTCTGACCACGCTGGCCTTAACGGAAACAACAAGCGCACATGCGGCTGTGATTACTGCAGGACTTCCACTGGCAACTGCTGTTTTAGCAGTATTCAGATTGCACGAGAAAGTACCAAAAGCTTTTTGGGCTGCTGCGTTGGTTGGAACCTTCACTTTGGTGATTTATGCGTGGCTTAACGGAGGTCAGGAAGGAAGCTCGCTTAAAGCCGATCTGTTTTTAGTGGGAGCTGTCGTTGCGGCTGCGATTGGATATGCCGAAGGAGCAATCCTTAGCAAGGTAATGCCGGGCTGGCAGGTTGTCTCGTGGTGCGTAGTTTTGACCTTGCCACTTACGATGCCTTATTTCCTGATTTCACTTTGGTTGGGTAGAGAAACTCACAGCATTACCTCGGTATCGTTACTGGCATTTTTATTCACGGCATTTGGTTCCATGTACTTTGGCTTCTTTGCCTGGTACCGAGGTTTGTCAGAGTTAGGTGTCGCGCGCGGTTCGCAAGTTCAGCTGGTTCAGTCGCTCTTAACGTTACTTTGGTCAGCTTTACTGCTCGGCGAAATAGTAACGGGTAAGACTCTTGTGGCTGCCAGCGTAGTTGTGGTTTGTGTTGCGATCACCCAAAAGGTGAGGTTAGTCAGCAGGGTAGAAGTTAACTGATCCTCTGACCCAAACGGTTACTGGCATGCCAACTTCTGGTGAGATTGGTCCAGAAGTGCGAGCCTTCACAGGTCCAGCAGCAGTCTTAACTTCAACTAATGCATCGTGTCCAAAGAATTGACGTCCGGTAACTACGGCTAAACCTTTTGGATCAGGTTGTAGATATAGATTCTCCGGGCGAATCGCAACTTGACCCTTAGTTCCTTCAGGTTGCGCCACGCTCGGGATCAGGTCGCCCAATTGCGTGCTGACTTTTCCAGCAGTTACTACGCCTGGAATAACCACGGCATCGCCTAGGAACTTAGCAAGTGAAACGTCAACCGGTTGTGAGTAAATTGATCGCGGGCTACCAATCTGGGCAACTGTCCCATCGCGCAAGATTGCAACTTGGTCAGCAATGGATAGCGCCTCTTCTTGATCGTGAGTTACCAGAATTGCAGTTGCACTGGCTGCTCGAAGGATTGCTCGGACATCTTCGCGAAGCTTTGAACGCAATTGTGCATCCAGGGCAGCGAATGGTTCATCAAGAAGAATCACGTCAGGATTAGGTGCAAGGGCGCGGGCGATTGCTACGCGTTGGCGCTGGCCACCAGAAAGCGTGTCCGGAAGAGAATCTCTTTGATCACCCATTCCGATTAGATCTAATAACTCCAAAACTTTTACATCCCTTGCCCCTGACTTCAGATGGGAAAGTCCGTAAGCAATGTTCTTTGAAACTGATAAGTGAGGAAAAAGAGCAGAATCCTGCGGCACAAAACCAACATTGCGTTTTTCTGGTGGCAACGACATTGATTCGGAGGATACTTCTCGGCCATTCATGTTGATTGAGCCAGAATCAACAGCATCAAACCCTGCAATCAACCGCAGCAGTGTGGTCTTGCCGCCACCTGAGGCACCCAAAATAGTTAGCAGCGTCCCGTCTTTTACCGAGAATGAAACATCGTGAAGAACTGAGACCTTGCCAAAGGACTTAGAAACGTTTTCAAGTCTGACTTTTTCTGACATTTATCTCACCTCACTAACGCTTACGTCGTTCGAAACTGCTGTTACTAGGTTACTTCGATTTTGGGTTGCCCGAATTTCGCGATTAACGAACAGCGCAGGTATTCCTGCTACGAGTATCAATAGCAACGCATACGGAGCTGCAGCACTGAATGCACTTACTGAAGTTGCAGACCATAAGCGGGTAGCAAGTGTCTCAATTCCAGTTGGCCGAAGGATTAGGGTCGCTGGCAACTCCTTGATCACGGTAAGTCCAACAAATGCCGTTGCACTCAAGATTCCAGGTGCAGCAGCGGGAATTACTACTCGTCTGAGCGTTTGAATCTGGGAGCTTCCCAGCGTCCTTGAAACTTCTTCAATTCCAGTTGGTACCTGTGAGATTGGAACTTTAAGTACGGCCACGGCATTGGGAAGAAATAGTGCGAGGTAGGCGAGCAGAACTAGGGCGCTGGTTTGGTAAAGACTTGGAACTGACTGATTTACCAAAAACACAAAGGAAAGTGCAACAACAACGCCGGGAAGTGCGTGTGTGATGAGAATGAGTCGTTCAACTTTTATGGAGTACTTGCTCTGGTATCGAACGGCCAAAATTGCAACAGCTAATCCAACAAATGCAACAGTTAATCCGCCAACGAAACCGTAACTTATGGTGTTAAGAAACGCCCTGGTAATTTCGCCAAGGTTTGATTGCGACTGACCAACGACTGTCCAATAAAAGATACTCAATATTGGAACTAGGACACCAACAGCAAACCATGAAACCAAAAAGATGTATGCAGGTATCTTCCAATTGCCGAGTTTGGTTTGCATCGCGCGATACTGACCAGCAGACTTAACCGCCTGCAAGGAACTAAACCGACTAACAATGCGAATCAGAATTACCGTAAGCAAAACTAGAACGAGTGCTAACGCGGCCGCTGAATTACGATCAAAGCTGGCGCGGTAGGCGTTGTAAATAGCGCGAGTAAAGGTGTCGTATCGCATCAATGAAACCGCACCGAAATCACTAAGGGTATAGAGAGCAACAAGTAATCCAGATCCGAACACTGCACTACGAATCGCCGGCCATGTGATGGTCCTGGCAACACTCATCTGACTACGTCCGAGGGTTCGAGCTACTTCTTCACCCGCGCCACTATGTCGGTTAAATGCAGCTGAAACGGCAAGGAATACATACGGGGTAGTGCTGATGCTTAGAACCAACCAGGAGCCTACGAACCCGTTAATCTCTGATCGAACTGAAAGCCAGGCATAAGCCAAAACATATGAAGGCATTGCGAGCGGGAGAATCGCAACGATTTGAAACAGTCTGCGAAATCCCAGATCTGATCGGAAACTCAACCAAGCTTGTGCGGTGCCAACAGTCATTGCGGTGAGACAAACCACAAGCGTCAGCGATAAGGAGTTGTAGATCAATTCCCAGGTTCGGGCCCGAAGTAAATTGCCAAGCAATTCATCTATTCCAATTTGGGCAGTACGCAACAGAATGTAGAACAGTGGCAAAACCGAAACGAAAACGCCAAATGCCACCACTACTAAAATTTGCAGCGGTGGCTTTTGATTTGATCTGGTCGTCAGATTAGACCTGCTTCAGTTAATAGCTGCAAAGTTTGTTCAAGTGAAGATAGGTCAGATAGATCTATTTCTGGGCCTTTGATTTCACTTAGTTTAGGTAAAGCTGGATCAGGCGAAACATCTAAAGTGAGTGAATACTCAAAAGTCTTTTCAAGAAAATACTTTTGTGCAGTCTCGCCCAAAAGCCATTTTGCGAAAACTAATGCATTTGGATTTTCTGAAAGAAGTGAAACGCCAGCGACATTGACTAAATTGCCAGCGTCACCATTGGAAAACCAAGTTAGTTTCGAATTCATGTTCTCGGCGCCGATTTCAGAAGCTTTTTCAAACCAGTAGTAATGATTTAGCAGACCTGCGGCTACTTCACCATTTTCCACAGCATCCAAGATCTGCCCGTTCTTTTCGTAGAGAACCGCATTCTCCTTCATCGCTGCAAGAAATTCTGCTGTCTTTTCTTCACCTTCAGTGACTCGCATTCCAGTAACGAAGGATTGAAATGAAGCGTTGGTTGGAGCGATAGCGATTCGTCCTTTCCAACCTGGATCTGCAAGATCAAATACCGACTTCGGTAGATCTGTTACTAGTTCAGGGTTGTATGCAAGAACGCGTGATCGTCCCGATACGCCGAGCCAGGATCCATCCTGGGCTCGGTATTTAGCGGGAACTAATTCCACTACCTCTGTCGGGAACTGGTAAGTAGTTGCTTCTTGGCTAACAGCTCCCAAAGCTCCAGCGTCTTGTGAGAAAAATACATCAACTTTTGTGTTGTCGCCCTCCTCGAGAATTGTGGCAGCCATCTCAGAGGATTCGCCATACCGGACATTAACTTCGATTCCGGTTTCCGCAGTAAATATTGCAATTAGGGGAGCTATTAAGTCTTCGGCGCGACCTGAATACAAAGTGATGGATTGCGAAGACTCGGCACTTGTGTTTGATGGTTGCGGATTTGAATTGGTTTCACTCGCGCAGCCAGAGAGAGTTAGAACTAAACCTAGGGATGCGGCAACGATGGCTTTGGGCGAAAACATTTAACTCCTATTTAGGCTATTTATGCAACCAACTGGTTGCATAAATAATTTCGTAACTAAAAGGTAGCGAATATGAATTAGCCGGTCAAATGGAGAAAGTGGTGGCAAAGTCAGGGTTAATTGGGCGCCCCGATAGCCTTATCAACGTGGCCCAAGAGATTTCCTTTAGAAGTGATGTAACTGTCGAGCTGGTGAAGCACTCAGCAGGAGACGCAGATGTGCTTTGGGCAGCCCGAGTTTCAACTAAGGGCGATCAATCTGCAGTTGATGTTAATGCTGATTCCGCTGCCTCTGCTGGTTTGATCAACTATTTGATGCGAGATCGTCATGGTAGCCCATTCGAGCATTCGGTATTTACTTTCTTTGTGCAAGCACCAATTTTTATGTGGCGAGAGCATTTTCGGCACCGGATGGCAAGTTACAACGAAGAATCTGGCCGTTACAAAGTTTTAGAACCGATTTTCTACACGCCTAGTCCGGAACGCAAGCTGATCCAAGTTGGTAAAGCTGGAGCTTACGAATTTGTTGATGGCACTCCAGAGCAATTCGAAATTGTCACTGTAGAGACCAAGAAGGCGTGCGAAGTTGCCTACGCATCTTATGAAGCAATGCTGGAAGCGGGAGTAGCACGCGAGGTTGCTCGTATTGTTTTGCCGGTGACTATTTATAGCTCGGCATACGTAACCATGAACGCTCGCGCACTTATGAACTTTTTGAGTCTGCGGCGTAAAGCAGAGGGTTCCCACTTCCCATCCTTCCCACAACGCGAAATTGAAATGGTTGCAGAAAAGTACGAGTTAGAATTCGAGCGCATCATGCCACTTACCCACGCATCATTTGTGGCTAATGGCCGAGTCGCTCCCTAGGGAATAGGTGTGGTTGTGAAAGCTCAAGAGGTTTTTGGCACGGTACTGACCGCAATGGTTACACCGTTTACTTCAGATGGAACCAAGATTGATTATGACGCTGCTGCAAAGCTTGCAAATGACTTAGTTGATTTGGGCAATAACGGTCTAGTAGTTAATGGCACAACAGGTGAATCTCCAACAACAGACGAACACGAAAAACTTGAACTACTTAAAGTTGTAATTGACGCAGTTGGAAGTCGCGCCAAAGTTGTTGCAGGTGCTGGTTCCAATGACACCGCTCACTCAATTTTGCTAGCTAAAGACGCGCAAAAAGCTGGAGCACATGGACTGCTTGTCGTCACTCCTTATTACAACAAGCCACCACAAGCCGGTATTTATGCGCACATGGTTGCAGTAGCTGATTCAACCGATCTGCCCGTAATGATTTATGACATCCCAGGTCGCTCAGGTGTGCCAATCAACAACGACACCATGCTGCAGCTGGCACAACATCCAAAAATCATCGCCAATAAAGATGCAAAAGGGGATCCTTGGGCAGCATCACAAATCATGGCGCAATCGGATCTTGCTTACTATTCAGGTGATGATCCGTTAAACCTTGCACTCCTAGCAATAGGAGCTGTTGGTGTCGTGAGCGTCACGGGACATATCGTGGCTGATCGCCACAAGTTGATGGTTGAAGCGATGCAAAACAATGACGTTAAAACGGCTCGAGAGATTAATCGGTCGCTAGTTCCAATTACCGAAGGCATCATGACCAGAGCTGGCGGGGCAATCATGGTGAAAGCAGCGCTTGACCAACTGGGTAGGGCTGGCGGTGGGTCACTTCGATTGCCACTAGTTCCAGCAACTGATGACCAGAGACGTGTTCTTAAAGAAGACTTGATTAAGGGTGGCTTCAGTCTGTGACATTTTCACAAATTGAGTTACCAACTCCACCTCCGCTAACTGATGACACTTTTCGCGTAGTTGCACTTGGTGGATTAGGCGACATCGGTCGCAATATGACCGTGCTTGAATACCGCGGAAAGCTGCTCATTGTCGACTGTGGAGTTTTATTTCCAGAAGAGACGCAACCCGGTGTTGATTTAATCTTGCCTGACTTTGCTTACATCCAAGATCGACTTGATGACGTTGCGGCTGTAATTCTGACGCACGGACATGAAGATCACATCGGAGCAGTCCCTTATTTACTGCGACATAAGCAAGACATACCGATCGTTGGATCACAACTAACTCTGGCTTTCATCGAAAGCAAGTTAAAAGAACATCGCATAACGGCTTACACGCATGCCGTTAAAGAAGGTATGACAGAGAAGTTTGGAGATTTTTCTGTTGAGTTCATCGCAGTAAATCACTCGATTCCAGATGCCTTGGCCGTAGCTGTTACTACGGATGCCGGAACCATTCTGATCACCGGTGATTTCAAGATGGATCAACTTCCACTTGATGGCCGAGTTACTGACTTAAATGCATTTGCGCGCTTGGGTGACAAAGGCGTGGACCTATTTCTTGTTGATTCAACTAACGCTGAAGTACCGGGATTTGTTACGAGTGAAAAAGACATCATCCCAACACTTCAGCAAGTCATTGGTGGCGCATCAGGGCGAGTCATAGTGGCATCCTTTGCATCTCACGTGCACAGAGTCCAGCAAATCATTGACGTGGCAGTAAGAAACAATCGCAAGATTGCATTTGTAGGTCGCTCAATGGTTCGCAACATGGCACTCGCCAGCGATCTTGGTTACCTAACCATTCCTGGTGGCGCGTTAATTTCAAGTGATGAAATGGCAGACCTACCTGACGATCAAGCAGTTTTAATTTGCACGGGATCCCAAGGCGAACCGATGGCTGCATTGGCGCGAATTGCAAATCAAGATCACGCCATCTCGGTAGGACCCGGCGATACCGTAATCCTTGCTTCGTCGTTGATTCCTGGAAATGAAAATGCGGTTTATCGAATCATTAACGACCTGACGCGACTTGGGGCGCACGTTGTGCACAAGGGGAATGCCTTGGTCCACGTTTCTGGTCACGCTGCAGCTGGCGAACTTTTGTACTGCTACAACATAGTTAAACCAAAAAATGTAATGCCAATCCATGGTGAGTGGCGACACTTGAGAGCTAATGCAGACTTGGCAATCAAAACCGGAGTGCCTGAGTCAAGAGTGATGCTTGCGGGTGACGGAATTGTCGTCGATCTAGTAAATGGTAAAGCCAACATTGTTGGCGCAGTTCCTTGTGGCTATGTCTATGTTGAAGGTTCCACGGTCGGAGAAGTATCCGAATCGCTGTTAAAGGATCGCCGGGTACTTGGTGAAGATGGATTCCTATCCATTGTTGCAGCGATAGATTTTGCCGAACGCAAAGTTATTGCCGGACCGCAGATTCATGCCAGAGGGTTTAGTAAAGAAGAAAGTGTCTTTGAAGAGATCTTGCCAAAGATTAAATCAACACTTGAAGCTGCGCTTGCCGATGGTGTGACCGATACCCATCAATTAGGACAAATGGTTCGCAGGGTAGCTGGAAAGTGGGTAGGCGAGAAGCATCGCCGTCGCCCAATGATCGTGCCATTGATAATTTCCAATTAACTCAAGCGCTTTAGCCCAAGAATTCCGACACGCCGTAACTCTTGGTGCCAGTGTTACTGGAGTGTTTCGGATATATTTGTTATATGGCTTCCCCGTCAGCAGCAAAGACTCGTCCGCGCAGCTCATCAGCATCCCGTCCACAAGGAAGAAATTCCGCATCTGGGCGTGCTCCAGTTAAGCCACGAAAGAGCTCAAAGCCGTCTCCGATAACCACCATATTCCAGGGTCTGCGTAAGTTCGCGACTGCAATTTGGCTGGGTATCGCCCATGTGATCGGCGCTATTGCACGCGGCATCGGCAAGAGCGCAAGAGACCTTGACCCCGCACATCGCCGTGACGGTTTAGGACTTCTCTACTTATCTTTAGCAATCGTTGTTGCAGCAGTTATTTGGTTTGATGTGGCTGGTTTTGTTTCAGGTGTTGTTACTAGCTTGGTTACCGGCGCTGTCGGTATCTTCGATGTTCTAGCTCCAGTTGCATTGCTAGTTATTGCAGTTCAAACTTTGCGTCATCCAGATGCACCGTCCCAAAAGAAGGGGCGACTAACCATTGGTTGGACACTGCTTTCTTTAAGTGTGATGGGTATCGTTCACATCAATCGTGGTAATCCAATTCCATCATCTGGGGCTGGCGCAATGCGCGAAGCATCTGGTTGGGTTGGCTGGGCAATCACGGCACCATTTGTAAGTGCTGCCGGCACTATCGTCACCGTCTTGCTTCTTCTGGTTGTTGCATTCTTTTCAGTCTTGATTATTACCGCTACACCGGTAAACACCATTCCAACAAAGGTTCGCTCGATCGTAGCCAAGTTCCAACGCACTGCCGTAGTAGATGAAGCGGAAATGTCACATCCAAACGTTGATGACATCACGGCTGCCCAAGCGCAATTGGCTTTAGATCTTTCCGTATCCCCGAATCGCACTTTGTTTAGTCGCCTTCGTCGCAAAAGTTCTACACCGTCAGATGTTGATCCGGCTTTAGCAATTGGAGAGCTGGCAGGGGATGCACCATTTGCAACTCCAGTTGTAAGCAATGCGGTTATTGAAGAAGTTGAACTTGTAGCCGTAGTTGAAGACATCACTCAGATGAACACAATTGCGGTGGATGTTTTAGCTCCAGTAGTTGAGCACGAAACTCAAGCGGTTTCCTTGATTACCGAGGCGCCTAAAGCTCCAGTGAATGCGTCGTCACAACCAGCTTCGATGCTTGAAGTCAAGCCAGTTAAGTCTGAGCAACTTCAATTTGTGTCAGCTTCGAACTACAAGTTGCCAAGTGAATCGCTACTTAAGCCAGGTGCGATTCCTAAGGCACGTACTGCTGCAAACGATGCAGTTATTGAGGCGCTAACTCAGGTTCTTGAACAATTTGATATTGACGCGAAGGTAACTGGATTCCAGCGCGGCCCAACTGTGACTCGTTACGAAGTTGAACTTGGTCCAAAGGTGAAAGTGGAACGCGTAACGGCATTGAGCAAGAACATTGCTTATGCAGTTGCCAGCGCGGACGTAAGAATTCTTTCCCCAATTCCTGGCAAGAGTGCAATTGGTATTGAAATCCCTAATACCGATCGCGAAGTTGTCTCACTCGGCGATGTAATGCGAAGCGCCGAAGCAGCAGGGGATGATCACCCAATGTTGGTTGGCCTAGGTAAGGATGTTGAAGGCGGATTCACCGTAGCAAACCTTGCCAAAATGCCACACCTCTTGGTAGCGGGAGCTACCGGTGCCGGTAAGTCTGGTTGTATGAACGCTCTGATCACCTCAATTTTGATGCGAGCAACTCCAGATGAAGTGCGTATGGTTTTGATTGATCCAAAGCGTGTGGAACTAACTGCGTATGAAGGTATTCCTCACTTGATTAGTCCGATCATTACAAATCCTAAGAAGGCAGCAGAAGCGCTTGCCTGGGTTGTTAAAGAAATGGAAGCTCGTTACGACGATCTTTCTGCTTACGGCTTCCGCCATGTTGATGACTTCAATAAGGCAGTTCGTGGTGGCAAGGTTTCTCCACCAGAAGGTTCACAACGAGTTCTTCGCCCTTACCCATACTTACTTGTAGTTGTAGATGAGCTTGCAGATTTGATGATGGTGGCTCCACGCGATGTAGAAGACTCGGTAGTGCGAATCACGCAGCTTGCTCGCGCCGCTGGTATTCACCTAGTTCTTGCTACTCAGCGCCC
>ENA-OUVC01001463-OUVC01001463.1-marine-metagenome-genome-assembly--contig:-NODE-1463-length-14040-cov-2.759507_pt1 | contig 14040 bp, 15 predicted proteins | sample MGYA00248622_ERZ508571 | MGnify/ENA primary metagenome ERZ508571 (study PRJEB26236, sample SAMN06267175) | marine metagenome | isolation source: Columbia River Estuary | place: USA:Columbia River... | reverse complement strand
GATAGCAGAGCCCTCGGTAACAATTCCTTTAAAGCCCTGTGCAATAAGCGAGCGAGCAATTTCGATGTCATCAAGGATTTTGTCTGAGACGGATGAGAAGCCTTCAGTAACATCGAGCGCCTCTTTGCGCACCACAAAGAATTGCCCATTGGCGATTGCGGTTGAGCGAACCGGATATTTCTCAGCAAGGCGAAGCACAACAGTGCTCATCCAAGACCAATGTAAAAGCGGCTGAATCAACTTCTCTGCAAAGGTGACAGCTACCTGCTGGGGATAAGGTGAGACGAAATCCAGCTCCAAATCTTTGAGTTGATTAATTGCGCGCGCCAAAGCTTTTGGATTCAAGCGCACATCAGCATCGATAGTCACTATGAATTCAGAGTGGGCAGCTTCATAACCAGCCTGCAGAGCAGAGACCTTGCCTAGCCAACCTGTGCGTAGTTCGGGGGAATCAATAACTGTGAAGCGTGAATCACCAGCAATCGCTCGCTGAATCAGTGCTTGGGTATCGTCGGTAGAAGAATCATTAACGAGAATTACCTTGAGTTCGGCAACGCCACTTTGGCCTGCCAGAGCCGAGATGCACTCTGCAACATTCTCGGATTCATTGCGCATGGGCACAATAACCGTGACTGACTCACTAACAAGGTCATCATTTTCAGGTTTGCGGATAGTGATGAAATTGAAAACTGAGATAGAGAAGGTGAGGAATACTAAAACGAGGGCAATAACTGACATTAATTATTCTTTGCTACCCAGCCAGCTTGAGAAAAAGTATGGCGTAAGTAAGGCGCCCATGACGGCAGTTGCAAAGAAAGCTAACCCGGGGCGATCGAAGAAGAAGAGATTTCCAACAAATCCACCGAAGAGAGTCCAGAGAAGAACGGCATCAACAGCGCGAAGTGATGCTCCCTCTTTACGTCGTTCCTGTGGGAGCACCTTATTCAGCAACCCAGAAATAACGATGCCCGCGAGTAACCAGCCAAATGGATTAGACATTGGAATATCTGGCGTAAACGGCGCATGTGCACCGGTGACCTCCCAAGTCCAACGACCAGCTCCAACCATCAGCGGGTCAAGGAATAGATCCCACGCCATTAAGAGTGCGCCGCCGTAGAGAAAGACCCACTTGCCTGCAATTCGTCGCGCAGCACATAGACATGGGTGAACCATCATGACCCAGGCAAAGGGCACGACAAGTGGAACTCCAAATAGCTGCACGCCAAGAGATGCGTCATATTCGTACACGCCAAATGGCCAGCCGGTGTGTACACCTAGAACTTCAATTCCTAAACCAAATGCAAAAGCAATCGGTAGATAACGTGATGAGTATTTGAATCCATAAGAGAGGTGTCCGTGGACAACCGCCACTAGCGCGCCGACTAGAACGGTTGTGATGGTAACAATTCGCAGCGTCTCACCTTCGATGAGCGGATACGAAATCTGCAGAAAAATAAAGAAGAGAACGAGCGCTCCGAGGAAATTTCTGGCTTTCGGTGAAATGCCACCACGACGCCTACGGCGAGGGTTGTAGTGGCGAATCGACATGGGCTAAGTCTGCCCTAATTGGCTAGATTCTTAACAATTGAGCCACGTAGCTCGAGTACTTCAAAGCGCGCAAATAACTCTTCGCTATACCAACCGATAGATGCTGTTTGCTCAATCGCTACCTTGTGGGCCTGACCCTTATATGCAAAGTCGCGAAGTGCTGATGATGATTTCCAGAGCGAGAAGGTGCCTTGCAGACCAATCGGTGCTTCACCAATACCGATTGCAGCAATCAAGCCAGGGGATGAGTTGAGATCTGTGACAACAGGCGGAACCGCTCTCCAGAAACGAAGATTGTGGTTCCACTTGATGCGCGCACGCGTTATCGCTGCAATCTGCGCATCCGGATTACTTAAAGTTTGAGTGGGAAGAAATGGCTCAGCTTTTGACCATAAGCCATGTGATGACAGCGGCGATAAGAGCGCACGAAATTCTGAAGTCGATCGCTTACGCCATGATTTGATAATGGCGGATTCATCAAAGGCAGTCAGGCGTTCTTTATCAATTACTACGACCATGCCCCATTGCAGTAAGTCAGCATCACTTGGCGTAAAGGTCTTGCCTGTGCCTGTGCCGAGCAACTTGGAAAATGAAATCCCGGTGAACTTTCGGCTACGAATACGGTCGATAGCCATGCTCCAGAAGGCAAATGGAATACTCTGCTTCTGAATTGAAAAGAAGTAGGCGACGGTGATCTTGGCGGCGCTTTCCATAGTTAAAGGATACCCATGCTGCGTAAGAAGTTATTCGCTGAGTTTCTCGGGACAGGGACTCTCGTAGCCACAGTTGTGGGCTCTGGAATTATGGCGACCGACATCAGCGCAGATGTCGGAATTCAATTACTGATTAACACCATCGCCACCGTCTTCGTTCTCTACATTCTGATCACTCTCTTAGCGCCAATAAGTGGAGCTCACTTCAATCCACTCGTCACCGTGATCTCACTCTTTCGTAAAGATCTTTCGTTCGCTAACGCCATCTGGTACTTAGCTGCACAAATTCTCGGCGGCTCACTTGGCGCAATTTTGGCCAACCTCATGTTTGAACACCCCGCTCTTGATCCTTCACAGAAAGTCAGAGATGGCGCTCATCTCTTCCTTGGAGAAGTCATTGCCTCAGCCGGCCTTATCTTCATCATTTTCCTAGCTATCAAACAGGGGATAGATAAGAAGATTCCTCGCTTGGTAGCTGCGTGGATCGGCGCCGCTTATTTCTTTACCTCATCTACTTCTTTTGCCAATCCTGCAGTCACAATTGCGCGAAGCCTGACTGATTCATTCTCTGGCATTAACTTCTCATCAGTTCCAGCATTTATTGCAGCCCAGATAGTGGGAGCAGCACTTGGATACTCAGCCTTTAAATACCTCACCACCAAAACAAAGTCAGGAAAGTAAATGAGCAAACCAACAGTTCTCTTTGTCTGTGTTCACAATGCTGGACGCTCACAGATGGCGGCAGGCTTCATGCGTGAACTCGGGCAAGGTCGCGTTGAAGTTCTCTCAGCCGGTTCTGCACCAAAGGATTCAATTAACCCAATTGCCGTTGAAGCGATGGCTGAAGTCGGAATCGATATCGCCAATAACACCCCTAAGGTTTTGACTACGGAGGCAGTACAAGAATCTGATGCAGTGATCACTATGGGCTGCGGTGATGTCTGCCCGTTCTATCCAGGTAAGCGCTATGAAGATTGGGTACTTGATGACCCTGCAGGACAAGGGATTGAATCCGTTCGTGTAATCCGCGATGAGATTAAAACTCGCGTAGAAAAGTTACTTGCTGAACTACTGAGCTAAGACCTAACCCTTAGTCGCAGCGTAGCTTTCTGGATCGTAAACATATTCATAGAGCTCTGTGATGTTCTTTCCATCTTGAGATTCGGGATCAAATATTGAATCTTGAGGGCCCCATGCACTCAGAATCATTCCGTTACTCTCAATGATCTTGCTGCCAAATGGTGGTGGCTCATTTGAAGGCGTTGCTGCTTCATAAGATTTAGTGGGGAAATAGAAGGCTCCCATAAAGTTCACTCGCTCACCATTTTCAGGGATGTAGTAAACGATGGCTTGCGCTTTCGCACCCCATTTGGCAGCCTCATCGGAATACTCATTTTGAGGTATCTCAACAATTAATTTTTCGGCTAGATCACTAGGGACATTCCATGTGTATGGAATCTCGCCTAACGCAATGGCGCTAGTTTTTGTGGAGAAGGGCGAGCACGCGCTGAGAGTGAGGGTGAGGAGCACGCCGAGTGAAAAAGTCTTGATTAACCCAGTTGGTATTTTTAGAAGTCGCTTGCGTTTGAGAAAACCAACTTCATTATGTTGCAACCTGATCATTCGCCTACAACCATTGGTGTTGCGCCAGTACAGGCTATAAGTTCTGTGTAACTTGTTGGATAGACAGCGTGGGGATGACCGGAAGCTGCCCAGACTATTTCGTAATCGTTGAGGGCTTCATCAATTAGCGTGATTTCTGGCGTTGTAATCCATCCAATGGGGGATACGCCACCTACTGAGTAGCCCGAGACCTCTTTGACGTAGTTGGCATCTGCGCGTCCTAGTTCTGGAATATCTAGATTCTTTGCGACTAGATCTGTATCAACGCGATGGCGTCCGCTAGTGATAATCAAAAGCGGATTACCGGATGGAAGCTTAAAGATGAGAGAGGATGCAATCTGACCTACCTCAATACCAAGGCCATTAGCAGCATCAATGGCTGTACGAGCAGTTTCAGCCAAGATGTTGATTTCACCTTTGACTCCAAGTGAATCAGCTGCTTCTTTGAAACGTCTCACAGCCGCTTTTTCGAGAATTCCATCCATGTGAGAACTTTATGAGATAGCGTCGCGCCATGTCTTTGAGCGCGCTCAGCAATTATGAAAGAGGAATTCGGGCGCGTAATGCTGTCTGGGCAGGTTTCTTCCTATTGGGCATTACCGGCATGGCTTGGATTCCGCGTATTCCTGAGATGAAAACTTCTCTGGGGTTAAGCGATGGCCAATTTGGACTTCTACTTCTAGCAAGCACGCTGGGCGCAGTTCCCGGCGCACAACTATCTGGACGCATTGTTCATATGTATTCATCAAAGATTGTTGTTCGTATCTCAGGAGTTACTTTGCCGCTCGGCGTTGGCATTATGGGAATCTCAGAGACAGTTGCGCTCTTAGGTGTTGGACTCTTTATCTGCGGATTTAGCGTTGCCTTTATGGATGTTGCACTTAATGGACAAGCAGTTGCAATCGAAGAACATACAAAGGGTCGCTGGATGTCGAGCTTTCATGGGCTCTGGAGCGTTGGTGCATTCTTCGCAGCGCTCTTAGGTGGCCTTGTTGCAAATTTTGTTTCACCGATGGTCAACCTCGTGGTGATTTCAACGCTCTCATTCCTTGCCTACTTCTGGGTTAACTACAACTTGTTGCCGCCTCACTTAGATGGACATTTGGGCGATGAAGGAGAAGAACTGGAATCAAAGGTTCCGCTTAAGGGCAAAGAGGCGATGATTCTGTGGGGCTTAGGTTTTGGGCTGATGTGTGCGCTGATTCCAGAAGGTGGTGCGTATGACTGGAGTGGAATTTTGCTGCAGGATCATATGGATATTGGAAAAGGTTTAAATGCAGCAGCTGCCACCATCTTCTCATTAGCAATGATTGCGAGCCGCTTACTTGGAGATAGATTCTTTGAGAAGTGGGGACACGTTAAGACTGTGCAGTACGGCGGATTCTTTGGTGGCGGAATCTGGGGCTTATCTCTGATGATTGGTATTCCACTTGCTGATTCACATCAGATGGCGAGTTTGGTCATTGTCTGTATCGGTTTTGGCGCTGCAGGATTTGGAATGGGGCCATTCTTTCCCGCCTTCAACTTAGCGGCAGCTTCCATTCCTGGAGTTGCACCATCAGTTGGCCTAGCGCGCATTGGCATCATCGCAATTGGTTCTTACTTCGCAGGTCCAACGATCATTGGCGGAATCGCTGAAGTGACATCACTTCCTATCGCATTTGCCTTCCCGGTGTTGCTGATGTTTGGTGCGGCCTATCAATCACGATTTATTACAGTGAAAAGGCTGAGCCACGAGAATTAAAGCCAGGTTTGGGCAATAGTAAATACAGAAATGGCTAGCAGTAAGTAAGCAAAGGCTTTCCGTAAGGTATCTGGCGTTGTCTTAGCTGAATAGTGCGATGCAACCTGAGCAACAACGACCGCTGCGCCGCCAATAAAGATGGGGATATGCCACTCGACGGAATCCCAGAGTGCGTGGTGGCCTAAAAATGAAATGAATGAGTTAAGGGCGATGATTAGTAGTGATGTTCCAGCAGCGATTGCTTGCGGAGTTCCGAAGAAGAGAACAAGTACTGGGATAGCTAAGAAGCCGCCACCGATTCCAAAGAGCCCCGTGATGGATCCGATTACTAGCGAGATGACAATCAAGACGGATACGGGCATGCGAGTCTGTTCGCTAAATTTAGGGTTACGGAGCATCGAAAGACCGGCAAGAACTAAAACCAGGGCAAAGCCTGTTGAAATAAATGAATCGGATAGATCATTGGCGATCGTTGCAAAACCGAGGTTGGTTGTAAGGCCGAGCCCGACAATGACCAGGGCATCGCGATAGAGAATCTGACCTTTGCGCGCTTTTGGAATAGCACCTGAGAGAGCTGCGAGAAAGACTATTGCCAGAGCTGCAGTAGTTGCGCTCTTGGCGCCAAAGCCAAATCCATACATCAAAATTGGTACTGAGAGCATCGCGCCACCTGCGCCAACAAAGCCGAGCACAGCACCGATTGCGCCACCTGCAATGAGTGCGCCGATAATCTCCATCTGGCAATTGTGACAGGGCAAAAAGGAAAGCCCCCCGATTTCTCGAGGGGCTTTACCTACTATTAATTAGAAGTTAAAGAAGGCGAGCGTTCCAACGGTTGGACCAAAGTCGGTGAGAGTTCCACTTGCAATAAGTGCAAAGAGGATAAGTGACGCACCAGCTAGTGAGAGGTCCTTGTTAAATGCGATCTGCTCATTCATCTTCGCTGTCGCATCTGTCTCTTTCCAGAAGTTATGGAAGATAAAGGCTGCCAGGATTAGCGTGATTGCAAGGAAGAGGGCTCCGAGATCAACCCAGTAGCCAGCGATGATGTAGATGCCGCCAAGGAGGAAGAGCAGGCCTGAGATGAGAACGCCGAACTTTGCAGCTGGAAGCTTCTTGTACTTGGCATAGCCAGTCATTGCTTCAAGCTTGGCAAAGTGACCGATGCCTGATGCGACGAAGAGCGCTCCGAAGAGGATGCGTCCGATGATGAGTATTGCGTCCAAGTGTTTCTCCTATGGGTAGGGGGTATGTACGAGCACGAGAATAGGTGAAAGTAGTTGAAATTTCAACTATCTACGCTCACAACACGCGGGAGTTGCCCTTGTCAGCCCTCTGGCGTACTTTTCGAACATCTGTTCGAATATCCACAAGTACCCAGGGGAAGCAGTAACAATGTCAGTCGAAAGAATCTCAACCAAGGCGGTGCCGCCTCAAGTAATACCAGCGCACGAAGTTCTCGCCGATGGCGCTCTTACCCCCATCGAATTTACCTTCCGTGGCAAACGCTTTCGTATCCATGCAGTTCTCTCGCGCTGGTGCGAAGCAGGTGGTTGGTGGAACCGCATTAGCGATGGCAAGTTCCGTCCCGACGATCAAGCGCGTGCGCTCTGGAAAGTGGAGGCAGCTCCTATCGGAGCTCTTGCCACATTTGAACTCGAACGCGATGAAGCAACAGGGCAGTGGATTATTAGGTCGCTCTAAACCATGAGCTTTATCCATCTACGAGTAGCAAGTGCCTACTCTTTTAAATACGGAACTACACAACCACGCGATCTTGTAGCGCGCGCATCAGAACTTGAGATGCCGGCGCTCGCACTCACCGATCGCGATGGCTTAGCTGGTGCCATCCGTTTTACTAAAGCAGCGGTAGCGCACGGCATTGCACCCATCATCGGCGTCAATTTAGCAATTCGTATCGGCGATACATCTGGTGCGCTGCCACGCGTAACTGTCTTGGCGCATGGCGATGGCGGCTGGCGTTCACTCGTGCGACTTATGACAGGGTTGCAGATGAATAGCCCAGATCGCACACCTGTTCTTACCCCCGAACTTCTTGAAAAGTTTAGTAGCTACACCTCGCAGCTACATCTCCTGCATGGCCCTGAATCACCAGTGTCACAAGCGCTGACAGCGCATCGCTTCGATGCAGCGCTTACTATCTTTAATCAGACCCGCGATCTCTTTGCAGACCATGCCATCGAATGTGTTTCGCACTTAGCTCCAGGCAGCGGCCCGCGCTCTACCGCCCATGCCGCCCGCTCTCTTATCTTTGCGCGCGATAACGATATCAATGCCGTTCTTACCAATGCAGTACGGATGTGCCATCGCGACGATGGTCCAGTCGCCGATGTCCTTGATTGTGCTCGTCAATTAGTGCCGTTACATCCGCGCCATGTTGAACGACGTAACGCTGAAGGTTATTTAAAGAGCAGCGATGAGATGATTTCACTCGCTGCTGAAATTGCACGGGCCGCAGGCGAACGCACTCCACGCGCACTTCTGACAACAACTAGACAATGGGCCGAACGCGCCGTCTTATCGCCGCAGCGCGATATTGGCTTAGGCGGCATTCATCTACCCGAACCACATATTGTCGGCGCTGATTCAGCTGCCGGTATGCGCACCTTGTTACGTGCGCGCTCTGAAGCAGGTATTAATTGGCGCTACAACGACAGCGCCACAATTGCCAAAGCGCGCGCTCGACTCGATGATGAACTCGCCACCGTTGCAACTCTGGGCTACGAGTCATACTTCTTAACAGTTGCAGATATCACCGATATGGCGCGAGCTGCTGATATCCGCGTAGCAGCACGCGGTAGCGGTGCGGGTTCTCTCATCTGTCACTTGCTTGGCATCTCTGGCGTTGATCCGATGCAACATGGTTTATTGATGGAGCGTTTCTGTTCACCGCTACGTCGCGCACTTCCTGATATTGATATCGACGTTGAATCTGCCAGACGACTTGAAATCTATGAGATGGTCTTTAAAAGATATGGCGCAGCTGATTGGAGCCAAGCTGGGTTAATTTCTCGCTGCGCCACAGTTGCAATGGTCGATACCTATCGAGCGCGCCATGCCATTCGCGATGCTGGGGCGGCTTTGGGCATGCCAGCGATGGAGATTGATCTCTTAGCAAAATCAATGCCACATATTCGCGCCGGCAATATCGAGGCAGCGCTTAACTCACTTCCAGAGCTAAAGAACCTCAACACCTCTGCGCCGTTAACGCGCGCCACCATCGCACTTGCTGCGCGCCTTGATGGACTGCCGCGCCATTTAGCGATGCATCCCTGCGCCATGGTCTTATCTGATGCAGCTTTTCTCGATCGCGCACCTGTGCAGTTCAACGCAGGTGGTTTTCCTATGGTCGAATTCGATAAAGATGATGTCGAAGATATTGGTCTGCTTAAACTCGATATCTTGGGTGTGCGGATGCAATCCACTATCGCTCATGCTGTTCACGAAATTCAACGAGTTGCTGGTGAAGAGATTGATATCGATGCGCTGCCACTTGATGATGCAGCGACCTACTCTCTTATCCAATCAACGCGCACCTTAGGTATCTTTCAAGTAGAAAGTCCGGGGCAACGCGAGCTAGTAGGTAAGTTAGAGCCGCGCACCTTTAGCGATCTGATTATCGATATCTCACTCTTTCGTCCGGGGCCGGTAAAGAGCGACATGATTCGACCTTTTCTCAACGCTCGCCATGGCTGGAACCCAGCGCAGATCATCCATCCTGATTTGCTGCCGATCTTGTCTGAAACAGAAGGCGTTGTTGTCTTTCACGAACAAGTAATCTCGATTATCTCGGTGATGACTGGTATCTCACTTGCCGCCGCCGATGAAAAACGTAGAGCGCTGGGGGATAAGGCAGGCCAGCAAGAAGTCTGTGATTGGTTCTTTCCTGCCGCGACCGAACGTGGCTACGAGTTAAAAGTTATTACTGAAATCTGGGATGTGCTGCGCGCCTTTGCATCCTTTGGTTTCTGTAAAGCACATGCTGCCGCTTTCGCCCTGCCTACCTATCAATCAGCCTGGCTTAAGACCCATCACCCAGCAGCTTTTATGGCAGGGGTTCTTACACACGACCCAGGTATGTATCCCAAGCGACTTATGCTCGATGAGGTACGACAGATGGGCGTTGGTATCGCACCTCTTGATATCAATAAATCATCTGCGCACTACCGAGTCGAACGCACTCTCGATGGAGATGCTGTGCGAATCGCACTCTCGTGCGTTGCTGGTATCTCCGAAAAAGAGATTGCCTCAATTGTGCAAGGCCAGCCTTACATTGATCTCGCCGACTTTTATCGCAGGTCAGGTGCAGCTACACCGGTAGTTGAGAATCTGATTATGACTGGCGCCTTTGATTCGATTCACACCAATCAGCGCGATCTCTTACTGCACTTCACAGATCTGCAAAAATCACCGGTATCGCATCTTCCTGGTTCGCAACTCACTCTTGGTTTTGCACCCCCTGCTCTCGAAAGCAGTGGGCTACAACCGCTGAATGCAGCCGAGAAAGTCTCTAGCGAAGTTGCGCGCTTGGGTATGGATGTCACGCAACATATGCTCACTTTCTATGCGCCCTTTCTCAACGCTATCGGCGCCGTAAAATCTTCTGACTTACTTTCGCAGCGCTCTGACTCCACAGTGCTTGTCGCGGGCGTCAAGGTTGCGCTCCAAACACCACCAGTACGTTCGGGGCGCCGCGTTATCTTCTTAACGCTCGATGATGGTTATGGTTGCAGCGATTCAACTTTCTTCCCTGATGCACAAGTCGATCATGCATCAACGCTCTATTCGACATCGCTACTGCTAGTACGTGGGCAGACGCGACGCACTGGCGCCCGCGGTATCTCTATCCGTGCAACAGCGGTGTGGGATCTGCGCCTGGCCTACGAACAATGGCGTAACCGAGCAGATAGTGTGGCGATATGACGGTCATCCTCCATGTAGATATGGATGCCTTCTATGCATCGGTAGCCGAACTCGATCATCCTGAATATAAAGGCAAGGCTCTTGTTGTCGGCGCCGGAGCTCGCGGCGTTGTGCTCTCGGCCAATTACGAGGCGCGCAAATTTGGAATACGCGCTGCTATGCCCGTGGGACGCGCCAAGCGAATGGCGCCACATGCAATCTTTATTGCCCCCGAACATCATCGCTACTCTGAAATCTCAGAACGCGTGATGGCAATCTTTCATTCCTACACACCGCTAGTTGAACCAATCTCACTCGATGAAGCATTTCTCGATGTCACAGGGTCGCAGAAGTTATTTGGTGCAGGCCGCGAGATCGCCGCAAAGATTCGTGAACAAGTTGAGAAAGAAGAGGGCATCACCTGTTCTGTGGGCCTTGCCCAATCTAAGTTCATTGCAAAGCTGGCATCCCAACACTGCAAACCAAATGGGATGCTTGAGATAAAGTCCGATCGCATCCTCGAATTTCTCCATCCACTTCCTGTGCGCGCTATCTGGGGAGTCGGACCAAAGACTGCTGAATCGCTCGAGCGGTTAGGGCTGCATACCGTCTCTGATATTGCACATACTCCGCGCGCAACGTTGATTCGAGCCCTGGGCGAATCCACCGGTGCATCGCTCTACGAACTTGCGTGGGGGCGCGACTATCGCGATGTAATTCCTGATGAACCTGAGAAAAGTATCGGCAATGAAGAGACCTTTAGCGAAGACCTTGATAACCCTGAAGAAATCTTGCGCGAGTTTCTGCGTATGACCGAAAAGGCAACTGCGCGTTTACGCGAACGCTCGCTCTTTGCAAAAACGATCAGCATCAAGATTAAATTTGCCGACTTCTCATCCTTGACGCGTTCTAAGACTGTGCCGATTGCAATTGATAACACCCACGACACCTATGAAGTTGTAAAGGCTCTCTACCTCGCTCTTCGCAATGATGGTGCGCGCATCCGCCTTGTTGGAGTCTCCTTCTCTCAGCTACAGGAGGGCGCCCCAGTACAGCTCGAACTTGGCGCACGTGAACGTGGGTGGCGTGAGGCAGATACCGCTATCGATCGCGCACAAGCGCGCTTTGGTCGAGGCAGCGTCCGTCCAGGCAGGCTTATTCGCCCTGAAAGCAGCAGCGAAGAGGAGTAGCCCCCTCTATAGAGTGGCGCAGCGTGAAGTTCTGTTCTATTGTGTGAATATGTCGCTCTCAGATCGTGAACGTCGCCTCCTAGCGGAGATGGAGGCAGCTCTTGCCACCGATGACCCACGTCTAGAGTCACGTTTAGCAGGCAGCACCATGACCCCGGCTAAACCACGCCTGGCCCTTGGCGCTCTCTCGATCCTTGCAGGGGTAGCGATTCTCTTTGCTGGCCTCATCTCTCAGATAACCCCGCTTGGAGTAGCTGGCTTTCTCGTAGCTCTCGTTGGCGTAGTTCTCATTGCCCGTTCGCTCTCAGCTCTGACAACAAACCGTGCGCCTCGTGAAAAGGGCGCTCGCACCTCGTTCTCAGAGCGCCTAGAAGAGCGCTGGAACCGTAGGGACTTCGACCAGCAGTAGTAGCTAGCGGATAGATCCCAAGCCCTGACCGATTCGGTTGGGGCTTTTTTGCGCCGAAAAATAGGTGGGGAGGGGTGGGGTGGATTAGGGAAAATAATGGGGAAAGGTGGTTGAAAAAGGAGGAAAGTGGTGTAAAGTGGGGAATTGAGCGGGAAGTTCACGCTCACAGGGCCACTTGGGGAAGGAGGCGCGAAGTATGTTTCTAGGCACTCACGAACCGCGCCTTGATGAAAAGGGCCGCCTCATCCTCCCTGCCAAGTTCCGCGACGAACTCTCAGCTGGCCTAGTCATCACAAAAGGCCAAGAGCGTTGCCTCTATGTATTTCCATCATCTGAATTTGCAACGATTACTGAAACTCTGCGACAAGCGCCAGTTACTGCCAAGAGCGCTCGCGATTACCAGCGCGTGATGTTTGCCGGCGCGCACGATGAAATTCCTGACCGTCAAGGTCGCGTCACCATCCCACAAGGACTTCGCACATATGCAGGCCTTGAAAAAGAGTGCGTTGTTATCGGCGCAAATACTCGCGTTGAAATTTGGGATAGCGCTGCGTGGAGCGAATACCTCGCTGATCGCGAAAAAAGTTTTGCTGATGTCTCCGAGGAGGTTTTTCCGGGACTTTTTTAGAACATCAGCAAAAAACATTTAATACAACTAAATAGAGCGCTCATTTGTGGCCACCGCCGACCTTTCCTTGCTTGTTAGGCCGGCAGCGACGTCCCTTCCCCGGCGTCGCTTTCGAAATAGATCCGTCGGCCGGCGGTGACCAGAGATGAGCGCTCACCTAATCGGGTATCGATGAGATGAAGGAAGAAAGAGTTGAGAATGGGGGAGAAGATGCAACACATATCGGTAATGCGCGATCGTTGCGTAGATCTTCTTGCTCCTTCAATTGCATCATCTACTAATCCAGTTATCGTCGATGCAACTCTTGGTCTGGGCGGCCACACAGAAGCGCTCCTTACACGTTTTGAAAACCTCACCGTCATTGGTATTGATCGCGATAAGAGCGCTCTTGAAAAAGCAACTGCGCGCCTTGCTCCATTTGGTGATCGACTCAAGACAGCACACTGCGTATTTGATGAGATTACAGAAGTAGTACAGAGCTTTGGCTTCATTCATATCAATGGAGCGCTCTTTGATTTAGGTGTTTCATCTATGCAGCTTGATGAATCAGAGCGTGGTTTTTCATATTCGCAGGATGCCCCACTTGATATGCGGATGGATCGCAGCAAGGGAATTACGGCTTACGAAATCGTTAACTCTTATGAACCAGGCAAGTTGGTAAAGATTCTCCGCACTTACGGCGAAGAGAAGTTTGCAACTCGCATCGTTGAGAACATCGTCAAGGCACGCGCCATTGCACCGCTTAACTCAACGACAGAGCTAGCTACCTTGGTCAAAGAGAGTATCCCTGCAGCTACTCGTCGCACCGGCGGCAACCCAGCTAAACGCACATTCCAAGCGCTACGTATTGAAGCTAACGATGAGTTGGGGGCAATCACCCGCGCCCTTCCGCAAGCACTTGATTTATTGATGGTGCACGGACGACTCGTTGTGATGTCATTTCAGTCTCTTGAAGACCGCATCGTTAAAGAGGTCTTCCTTGAGGCATCTACCTCAAAGAGTCCACGCAACCTTCCCATCGAACTTCCAGAGTACGCCGCGAAGTTCTCGCTGGTTTTCCGATCTGGCGAAACCCCTTCTCAGAGCGAGCTTGATGAGAACCCACGCTCTGCCTCAGTGCGCCTGCGCGCAATTGAAAGGGTGGCTGCGTAATGGCACAAGCAACAGCTCGTAAATCCCAATCAACGCCAGTTATTCCTAAAGCGCGCAAGGTCGTTGCAGAACGTACTGCTGACATCATCTCTGGCATTTTCCCTGACTTA
>ENA-OUVC01001460-OUVC01001460.1-marine-metagenome-genome-assembly--contig:-NODE-1460-length-14047-cov-5.045455_pt1 | contig 14047 bp, 13 predicted proteins | sample MGYA00248622_ERZ508571 | MGnify/ENA primary metagenome ERZ508571 (study PRJEB26236, sample SAMN06267175) | marine metagenome | isolation source: Columbia River Estuary | place: USA:Columbia River... | reverse complement strand
GAATGAATTTGGGCTCCACATCTGCTTCAACCACTTCGGTTGGTTCATTGGGTGCATTGTGATCAAACTGAGTCACATCGCGAAGCGAGTTGGTGGCCTGCTGGCTCGCCGATTCGAACATCGATTTGTATCCCTGGGCGGTGTCTTTGATGTCGCCGATTGCGTCGCCGAATGTTCCCTTGAATTCAGACTGAGCATCTGTAGTGATGCGCTTGAATTCGCCGTACAATTTTCCAGCCTTGCGAATGACACCGGGGAGTTTCTCTGGACCCAAAACGATCAATCCCAAGATCATCAGGAAGAAGATCTCGCTTCCAGAGAAATTAAACACCTTGACAGTCTAAACCTTGATCCATCTGGGTATGCGTAGCATGGCGTTGTGCAAGAGCGCATTTCTCCCCTGATCGATGGCCAAATCACCTTCGCCCACCGTGGGGCACGCGCGCACTTGCCTGAGAACACCATTGAAGCATTTGAGCTTGCGCTCCGGTTGGGAGCGAGTGGCCTCGAATCGGATACGTGGATCACCCGCGACGGAATTGCAGTACTTGATCATGACGGAATTGTGAAAAAGCGATTCCGTAGCCGACCAATGAGCGATTTTGACCGCGCATCGATCCCAAATTGGATTCCGACTCTCGCCGATTTGTATCAACGTTGCGGTTCCGACTTTCATCTCAGTTTGGATATCAAAGATGTCAACAGCATGGCAGATGTTGTTCGCACCGTTGTCGAATATGGTGCGCCAGAGAAAACCTGGTTGTGTCATCCAGACTTGGCCTTCCTTGAAGAATGGACCGACCACGTAGATGGCGCCCATTTGGTGCACTCAACACGCTTGAAGGCTATGAGCCTTGGGCCAGAGCGACATGCTGCGATGCTGCGAGACCGTGGTATCACTACCGTCAACATGCCGTTCCCCGATTGGAACGGTGGGCTCGTCGCGCTCTTTCATCGATTCAATATTTTTTGCTTTGGTTGGAACCTTCAATATCCGGAAGTGCTGACAACAGGTTTGCGAATGGGATTAGACGGGATATTTAGCGATTGGCCAGATCGCGCATCAGATGCCCTGAGGAAACTCAACGACTGAATTTATAACCAGCGGAACGAGCCAAGTGGCCAGATGATCACGAAAGCTCTGCCAATGACGAGGCTCTGTTCAATGGTGCCAAACATCCTGCTGTCAAATGATTGAGGTCGATTATCACCCATGACAAACAGATGTCCACTTTCAACCGTGGTGACTGCCATCTCGGGGATCCGACAGCGGTCGTCCAAGTTGGATTGCGCAAGGTCGTAGGCGTTCAGATAAGACTCATCAATAGGTTTTCCATTAACGGAAACGACGCATTCCGAAATTGAGATGGTGTCTCCAGCTAAGCCAATAACCCGTTTAATGAGGTCGTCATGTTGAACCGCCACGCCATCAGTGGTGACGCGATCAAACACAACAATATCTCCTCGATGAATATCATGAAGGCGGTAAGAAAGCTTGTTTACAAGCACGCGATTATCTTGAAACATCGTTGCTTCCATGCTCGGTCCACTGATGTAAAACTGCTGAAGTGCAAACCCTCGAACCAAAAAGGCAATGACCAAAGCCACACCAACAACCGTCGCCCATTCGCGAATCACCTTGTACTCGAATTTCGTACCTGGCTCAGCGACATCTGACATGCAACACCAACCTAGCAAGTGGAGATTTTGGAACTCAGCCTAAAAATGGGCTTCTACAGACCCAGAAATACTCAGAAGGTACAAATTCACATGGCCAAAATACGCATCTAGCGATGTTGGCGATGTAGTCTGATGTGCGAATTAATCGTCAAATGATGTTGCTAAAGGAGTACATGACATGAAGGTCTGGATTGATCAGGATCTCTGCACCGGAGACGGACTGTGTGAGGAAATCGCACCAGATGTATTCACATTGCTCGACGATGGTCTTGCCTACGTGCGTGAAAAAGAAAAAATCTTCGCAACAGCCAAGGGCAATGCACAGGGCGCTGAAGGTATGGCGAACTTCGAAGACAAATTTATGGACGCAGTAATTGAATCCGCCGAGGAATGCCCCGGCGAATGCATCTTCATCGAGCCCTAGTCGCTCGTTTGCTCTGCAAACACTGAGTTCGCTCCGATAAAGCGAGCAACAGTCAAGAATGCGGTATGTGCCACCATTCTGTGATCAGGGCGAACAGCCATTCCTTCAATGTGCCACGTGCGGTGAAGCACTTCCATGGTTCGAGCTTCAATCCACGAGTTTCCAAAACACTGTCTCACCTGCACTGCCTGAGTGATGCTTGGCGTGTAGGCAACCAGTAACCCACCCTTGCGCAACGCCTTTTCAGCATGCGAAACGACGTTCCACGGTTCCGGCAAGTCGAGGACTACCCGATCGAAATCCTGACCATCGATGCCCTCGTACGCATCGCGAATGTGAACGTCGTAACGTTCAAGGGCTTCTTCGCCAAGGAATGATCGAACGTTTGACTGAGCGCGATTCGCGAAGTCCTCTCGCAATTCGTATCCAGTGATGTGAGCACCGTACCGAAGCATGGTCATTGAAAGCGCTCCGCTACCAACACCGGTTTCAAAAACGCGCATCCCAGGACCAATGTCGGCAATCATGCAAATGGGAGCAAGATCCTTTGGATAAATCACTTGCGCGCCACGCGGCATCTCCAGTACGAAGTCTTCTAAAGTCGGGCGCAGGATGGAATAGCTTGACCCCTTCGAATTAGCAATGAGCGCGCCCTCTTCAAGTCCAACAATTTGGGCGTGGGTAATAACACCAGAGTGGCTGTGAAACTCACCCTTTTCGGAAAGCGTTGCAAGGTAGCGCCGCTTCTTGCTGTCAATGATCAATACGCGTTCACCAAATTGAAAGGTGCGGATACTCATTGCGATGTTTCCTTCTTGCGGATGATTACTTCCTCATCCTTGCGTAGGCGAACGGTTGTGACGCTTTTTTTACGGTTACGCTTGCGCACCCACTTCAACACACGCCACACAACTGGTATCCACCACAGCGAATCCCGAACAGATTGTGCGTTGGGTGAAGTTGCCGACTTCTTAGCGCCGGATTTCGAGGACACTGCGACGCTTTCTACCACTTCTTCGACCGAATGCGTAAGCAAGAATCACAACTGCGCCACTTGCGATTGCTGCATACGCTGCGATGGATGACTTGTTGTTTTCGGCTGTGCCTTGGATGTCGTCTTGAAGAGCCTTGAACTTGCCTTCAAGCTCTGCGCGCGTGATTTTTGGATCCGACTGTGTCACTACTAGTTTCCACCGCTATGAAGAAATGGCTTACGAATTCGTGATTTTGAAAAGAAAATGAGTGCAACGGTAAATACCAGCACGATGAAATATGGCGCCCAACTCATTCCGCTCGATCCTTCGAACACAGTGGATTGCAACAGTCTGAGTACGCCAACGAGGATGAATAGCAAGCCAAGAAGAATTGAAGTACCGCCAATCGCTCCCCAAGCCAGCCAACGACCTGTTCCCCGTAGCTCGCCAATGGTTTCCTGCTTCGCATAGGCGCGCACGAGGTCAACCAGCTCAGAAAAGGATGATCCAGAGTTGAATGAAAGCACACATTCATTCAACCAGCGAATGGGCTAATTCGGTGCAATCTCACTTGCTGTAGGACTGCCCGAAAAACCCCCTAAAGCATCGGAAAGAGCATTCCAAATGGGTCTATACGTAGTTTGATTGGCCACATTTGAACCATTGAGAATGAGGGAAAATGTTGAGGCCTGGTCAGCCGAAAACGGAACAAACCCAGACAGGGCCTTTGCGCCGGTCAAAGTTCCAGTTTTTCCACGCAACTTGCCTGCCCCAAGTGTTTCGGCAAAAACCTCGCGGAGCGTTCCTGACTGATTTGCTGTTGCTAACCCAAGTCCTACCGGACCAAATCCCCCATCGCGAGCGAGCAAGGTCATCAATGAATTGCACGTCAGACGATTACCGCGATCGAGTCCAGAACCATCGAAGAACTGTAAAACGTCAAGCGCAATTCCCCACTCCACGAGCTTTGCCTTCATCACTTCTAGTCCCGCTTCTCGAGAGCCAACTCCCGACACGGCAAAACCAATCTCTTTCACCAACAACTCAGCAGTGTTGTTATCGCTATTGGTCAGCATTTCGGCGACGATCTCAGATAGCGGCAATGATTCGATCTTGGCAATCACAGGCAAATCTTTAGCTGCTGAACCAATCTTTGGCGCACCGGATACGGCAATGCCGTTATTTTTCAGAGTGTTCGTAAATTCGGTTGCGGCTCCTAACGCAGGGTTGTCTGGCTTAATAGGGTTCCCGGAAACAACCCCGTCGTTCACCATCAACGCACCGAGAGGACCAACTTCGGTGCCCCTTATTCCAAGTCCAAGCGAGGGGGCAAATCGTTCTGCGTCGTAGCGGGATTCATCGCCAACAATCGAGCCACTGATGCTGTTAATGCCTTTTGAGGCTAAAGCATCGAAGAGATTTTCCAATCGCGTGAAATTAAACGTCGGATATGGCTCAGTCGCTGGATAGTTCCCTGTGACTAGAACCGGATCTCCTCCACCAACTAGATACGCGTCACCTTCAATTGCGTTGCCATTTGTTCGGCCAACGAGAGAGGTGCTGAAAACAAAATCTGGAGTTAATACATCGAGAGCAACCATGGCCACGACAACTTTCATGTTGCTGGCCGGAAGAAGAGGAAGGTCGGGGTTAACGCTGACAAGACGGGTTCCTTCAATATCGATGATGAGACAAGAGTCAGTTGGAAGTCGGTTGCTCAATGTTGCCAACTGCGCTCGAAGCGACCTGAACCGAACGTCGTGCGAGAGTGTTTTCGGATTGCGTCGCGCATTAATAATTGGAGCTGACAGCTCTTGTAATTCGGCGCTACTTGCAATTGGAGTAACTGCCTGAGCAACACCGTGCACAAACTTCCATGAAACTCCCAAAGTGAGTGCACCAACAAGCGTCACTGAAGCAAGCAGCGAACTCACTACTCGAATAGATCCGACGCGAACTTTCTTGCGAGCCCGCTGCAGACTGTTTGAATCATCAACAAGATTCATTGTGCTACCCCGCGGTACTTGGCATATTCATAGAGATGAGCAAGGCTGGCCGCTGCGCGTGCACCCGTTGGATAGCAGTAGGCACCCGATTCCTGAACAGACGCAGGACCGGAATTTTGTGGATCAGTCACGGCAAGTTCGGTAGCAATCAAAATTGGTTTGCCGTGTTTGCGGGAAACTTCTCGCGCTGTCATCGCATAACGCTCATCTTGTTTCTCGTGATAAGCAACAATGCGCTCCAACCCGTTATCGGGGTAGAACTTTCCTGCTTTCATCATTTTTGCTTGGTTGCTTTGAATACCGATTCCAAGAAAGATGACAGCATCAATCGAGTCATGACCGGCGACGATGTCCATTATCTCGGTCACGGTGTCGCGAGTTTCTCCGCCAGCACAGTCGATTGGGTTATTGCGGCTCCATCGTGGCGGCAGAAGAGCCGATAGTTGCGACATGAGATCATCGGAAAGATCAACCAGGTTGAGGATGCCGTCACGGGCTATGGCATCGGCAGTGACTACTCCCCAACCGCCCACAGTCGTAAGCACCGCAACTCGTTTCCCGCGAGGCAATGGTTGAGTGGCAAATGTTGCTGCAGTATCGAATGCACCTTCAACAGATGAAACTTTGATCGCACCGGCAGATCGAGTTGCTCCAAGGAAAACTCGATCGTTGCTAGCCATAGCCCCGGTGTGACTTTGTGCTGCTTTAGAACCTGCTGCTGTGGCTCCACCTTTCAGTACAACGAGAGGCTTCACCGCAGTGATGTGCTTCATTGCCTGAAGTAGAGATTCACCATTACCGACATTTTCAACATAGGTCAGCGCAACCTTTGTCTCGTCATCGCTTGCGAAGAAATCCAAAAAGTTTTCAATACTGATTTGTGTTGCATTGCCAGCCGAAATTGCTCTCGCAATACCAACGCCAGATTGTTGTGAATAATTGAGAAAACTGGACACAAAATTTCCGCTTTGCGATGCTACGGAAATGCCACCAACCGGTGGGTATGGAGCAACGATCTGCAAACACAAAGAAGATGGCGTGCTCACCACTCCTTGACCATTGGGGCCAGCGATCAGCATGTCAAGAGAATTTGCTAACCGGTGAAGCGACGCCTCTGCCAACTCCCCTGCTTCGCCGGACTCTCGGTACCCGGCACTGGCAATGAACGCACTGCGAATTCCAAGATCTGCGCACTGTTTCAGTAACGCTTCATTTGAGCTTGCCGGAGTGCAGAAGAAAGCGAGATCTATTTCTCCGTCAGGTAATTCGGAAAGGTCTGCAACGGTTTGTACGCCGAGAATATTCTCGCTTTGCAAGTTGGTGGCGTACACACCTCCAGCAAAGTTATTGACCAATGCGTTATGCAATGAGACAAATCCAAACTTGCCAGGATGGCTAGATGCACCAATGACAACAATTGCTCTCGGATTGAATAACGCTGTGAAGTGCGCTTGAGTCGGGACGAACTTCGGTTTTGTTTCATTTCCTAAAGTTTGCTGACGTCCGATTTCGATCAATGCATCCACGGCCACGAGCGATCCATCGCTGCGGGCAATGAGTGGATTGATATCAAGAGATTCGATTTCAGGATGTGTTGCGCACACTTGGCCCATGCTTGACAGAACATGTGCTAACTGCACCCTGTCGATTGGTTGAGATCCGCGGAATGCTCCCAAAATTGACTGATGATGCACCTCGTCAATCATCTGTGTTGCCTGTTCAACTGACACCGGAAGAGGTCGAAGAACTACGTCATCGATCGCTTCAGCAAATATGCCACCTATGCCCAGAGCCACCATGTACCCAAACTGGGGGTCATTAATCACGCCGATGATCAATTCGCGATCGCCTTTGACCATTTCCGCAACGAGAAAGGAAACGTCGCCATCTTTTGTAGTTACAAGTGCCATGAGGTCGCTGCAGGCTTGCTCAACTTGTGCAGTGTTGACGATATTCAGACGAACAAGACCGCGTTCGGTTTTATGGGCGATGTGGTCGCCAGACAGCTTGATGACAACGGGGTACCCGATGGCATCTGCAGCCTCTATTGCCTGGGCAGTAGAGGCACACACCTGCTCTTTAGCAAACGGCACACCGTAAGGCACGAGTAGTTGTTTAGATGCGGCTTCGGAAAGAGTTGTCTGGTTTGCCACAGGCTCAAACATTAGTTGACCGATGCGTAGGCACTACCCTTATCGCGTGCACATCGTGTCAACCGTGTTCATTGAGTCCTTCGAAATGAAGCAGGCTCCTGGGCCTTCTTCTCGAATCGACATCACGGGAATATATTTCTCCCTCGCTGCCCCATCACTTCCTCCAGTCACTATCGATCCCCATCTGATGGCACTCATCTTTTGCCCGCTTGGAGAACCTGGAAATGGCGTCTTCGAGGTGGTCTTTCGCAAAGGGATAGACGAGGAATCTGAGCAGTTAGCGCGCAACGTCAGTCCGTTTACCGTTGAGCCTGGAAAATTTACGTATCGTCTCGTGCGCGGTGAAATTGAGTTACACGAACTTGGGCAAATATTCGCCCACTGTCGCGTTGACCACGGAGATTGGTCAATTGTTCCGCTCACATTGCTTCCTCCGGTTGCATAATCGGAACTACAGTCGCGCCGTGACTTCTTCTGCAAAATTGATTCCAGAAACAGACGCCAAGGCGATTGCCCTCATCCGCGGTTTGGCCATGGACGCCCCGTTGTATGCAAAGAGTGGTCACCAGGGCACCGCTATGGCACTGGCGCCTCTTGCACATGTGTTGTACAGCAGAGTGTTGCGCCATGCTCCTCAAGATCCCAGTTGGAGGAATCGAGATCGGTTCATTCTTTCAAACGGCCATGCCTCAATTTTGCAGTACGCCATGTTGTTCCTGAATGGCTACGGACTCGAAATAGAAGACATCAAAGCGTTCCGTCAATGGGACTCACAAACTCCGGGTCACCCAGAGGTTGGACACACGAACGGTGTTGAAGTGACAACGGGACCTTTGGGCCAAGGTTTTGCTAATGCCGTAGGCATGGCCATTGCTGAACGCAACCTTCGCGAACGGTTTGGCGCAGACCTCATGGACCATCACACATTTGTACTTGCTGGTGATGGTTGCTTCATGGAAGGAATCAGTCATGAGGCTGCCTCGCTCGCAGGTCATCTTGGACTTGATCGCCTGGTATGTGTTTTTGACGACAATGGAATCACTATCGACGGCAGCACATCGTTGACCTGTTCAGACGATGTTGCCAAACGATTTGCAAGTTACGGATGGAACGTGATTCACGGTGGTGAAATCGGTGAAGACCTCGATGCTCTCGAGAACATGCTGACCACCGCTCGCAGTCACACCGGGCAGCCAACACTGTGCATTTTGAACACGCACATTGGTTTCCCATCGCCAGACTTCACCGACGCACATGAAGCGCACGGAAACCCATTTAACGCCGAACATGTTGCCAAGACGAAAGCGATAATGGGAATCCCTGATGAGCCATTTTGGGCGCCAGGTGAACTTGTGTCGCAGTGCCGTGCTCATGCAACAAACAGAGGTTCAGCGTTTATTGGTGCATACGACACGGCCACTGCACACGCAGAAGGCAAGCATGGTTTCGATCAGTGTTGGTCAGAACCACAAGGTGACACTGTTGCAGAGTTGATGCCAAATTTTGCGGCTGATTCAACACTTGCTACGCGACAGGCAATTCAACAGTGCATCGAAGCCAGCACTGCTGCTCTTCCTGGATTGCTCATTGGTTCGGCAGACCTCACGGGCAACACGGGTGTCAAGGTGAAATCGGTCGGCGCTCAATCGAAGCAACTCCCAACAGGTCAGCAGGTGTACTTCGGTATTCGCGAACATGCAATGGGAGCCGCAATGGTCGGCATGGCACTTCATGGTGGATCAATTCCCGTTGGCGGAACGTTCTTCGTGTTTGCTGACTACATGCGCCCTGCAATTCGACTTGCAGCACTGAGCAAAGCCCGCGTCATATTTGTTTTTACCCATGACTCAGTTGGTGTAGGAGAAGACGGACCTACACATCAACCAATTGAACACCTTGCGAGCCTTCGCGTTATTCCAGGACTACAGGTCATTCGTCCGGCTGATTCAAACGAGACGAAAGTTGCATGGGAGTGTGCGCTCACCTACCCAGGTCCGACAGCGCTTGTGCTCAGTCGACAGTCACTGCCGATATCCACCGATGGTGAGGCTGTTCGATATGGCGCAGAAACGGTTGTTAAATCTTCGAACACACAAATTGTTTTGGTTGGAACGGGTAGCGAGGTTTCAGTCTGCGTCGAAGCCGCAAAACTCTTGAAAGCTTCTGGTATCGATGCGAGTGTCGTTTCGATGCCATCATTCGATCGATTTGAACAACAGTCATCGAAGTATCGCGATTCCGTTTTACCTCTAAATGTTCCCGTCTTGTCGGTTGAGGCTGGCGTGACATTTGGTTGGTCGCAATATGCAGATTTAAGCGTGGGTATCGACCGATTTGGGGCCAGTGCGCCAGGATCTACCGTGATGAGCAAGCTTGGTATTTCGCCAGACAATGTTGCGGAAAAAGCCCGTTTTTTGTTGAGTGAGAGCCAATAATTTCATGCCAACAAATAAATTGACCGAATTGTTCGATGTTGCAGGTCAGAGCCCATGGCTCGACAACTTAAAGCGTGAATACATCGTTAACGGTGACTTTGCTCGGGTTCTTGCCTCCGGAATCAGAGGCTTGACTTCGAATCCCACTATTTTCCAAAAGGCTATTCAAGGATCTGCTTTGTACGACCAGCAATTCGATCAGTCGATACAGCGCGGACTTTCAATCGAAGACACCTATTGGGAGCTTGTCGTTTCAGACATCGTCGGTGCACTTGATATTTTTGCGCCTCTCTACGTTTCTTCGTCGGGACTTGACGGCTATGTCAGCGTTGAGGTTTCACCAGCACTCGCCCATGACATGGCGGGAACGGTAAACGCTGCTCAAGAACTCCATGACCGAATTTCGCGACCCAATGTGATGATCAAGGTGCCGGCAACACAAGCATGCATTCCCGCAATTGAGGAAATCATCAGTCGCGGCATCAACGTCAACGTCACGCTTATTTTCGGACTCGATCGATACCAGCAGGTGATGGATGCCTATATCCGTGGATTACAGAAACTCGCACAGACAGACCCTGCCAAAGTTCAAGATGTTGCTTCAGTAGCAAGCTTCTTCATTTCGCGAGTTGATTCAGAAATCGATAAGCGCCTAGATGGTTTGGGAAGCGTTGATGCGCTACGTCTGCGTGGCAAAGCAGCCATTGCGCAAGCAAAGGTCGCCTATCAAATGTTCGAAACGACGTTCAGCAGCGAAGCTTGGCGCTCACTTATAAAACTTGGCGCACAAGTGCAAAGACCACTATGGGCATCTACCAGTACGAAGAATCCTGCATACCCAGACACCATGTACGTCGACGAACTTATTGGTGCCCATTCTGTAAACACACTCCCCGATGCAACGATGGACGCATTTAGCGATCACGGGTCTATTGCTCAAACAATTACCAACAATGTTGAAGCGGCCCGCGCGGTATTGCATGCGTTGGAATGTGTGGGTATTGATATGACTGCGATCGCAGACCAATTGGAAGCCGAAGGCGTTGTGTCGTTCCAGCAAAGTTTCAACGACCTCTTAGCGGTTCTTGAAGCCAAGAGCAAATAGCGATCTATGACGGTTCGCTCGATTGGGCAGGCAGTTTCCGAGTTAGTTGCAGAATTCGGCGGCAATCACGACTCCGATTACGTGACACACATGGTCACTACTGCATTGGGGCTCGGCACTGACAGCACATCAACGCTTGACCTAAAGATCGCTTCATCTGCGCTCAAAGAAATGCGCGAAGCATTTTCCATGTTCGATCCGTATGCCGATCGTAAAAAGGTGACCATCTTTGGTTCTGCTCGTACGAAAAAGGACGATCCCCTCTACTTACATACGCAGAACGTCGCAGCCGAATTGGCTGCACAAGGCTGGATGGTGGTCACGGGAGCCGGACCAGGAATCATGGAAGCCGGAATGGTTGGTGCGGGTCGTGATCAATCAATTGGAGTTTCTATTCGTTTGCCTTTTGAAGCAAGCGCAAATCCGATCATCGCTGGCGACGGGAAGTTCGTTGAGATGCGGTATTTCTTCACGCGCAAGTTGATGCTCATGAAGGACTCACAAGCATTCATCTGTATGCCCGGTGGTTTCGGCACGCTTGATGAAACATTCGAATTGCTCACCTTGATGCAAACCGGTCGGGGCGCAATTGCGCCAACTGTCTTGCTTGATCTTCCAGGAGATCACTTTTGGCGCACGATGGATGAGTTCATTCGTGCGCAACTTCTGCCTCGGGGTTTGATTTCCGCCTCAGACTTTTCGTTGTATCGAGTGTGTGAATCAACCGCCGATGCGGTGCAGGAGATTGTTGACTTCTACAAGGTCTTTCACTCGGTCCGCTTTGTGGGTAAACACCTCATCATTCGCATGAATCGTCAGATCAGCGGTGCTGACTTAGAAGCTCTTAACGCAGACTTCGCCTACCTATGCAAACAAGGCAAATTTGAATTGTGTGATGCAACCCCGCAGGAAGTGAACAGCGCCGACAACCTAGACAAGGCTCGACTGAGGTTTGAATTTGTGCGCAACGATTTAGGCGGTTTGCGCGACGTGATTAACCGAATTAATCAAGCCGGCTGAGTACGCCAATCGCCTTCTCTATTGCCCTACGGGCCTGTGTGAGTTGGCGCTCTATCTCAGGCCGCTTTGCTTCACCTGCTCGATGAGCCTCCTTGAGGGCGTCAAGCGCCTTATCGGCGAGGTCTTCAGAGACGCTTTGTAGGTTGCTCACAATTTCTTCCACGGATGCCACATAGAAACTGTACTTCGTCTATCGTTATCGCTCGTGCCAAAGCCTAAAGACCTCCATGAATATGTCAGCTTCTCTGATCCGAATTCGGATCAGACCTGGATGATTGATGCCACATACCTCAAGTCAAACTGGACATGCATTTATGGCTCAGGTTGCAAAGGTGTGCTCGATGATGATGCAACAAAGTTGCAGCACGGCTGTTGCAGTTATGGTGCGCACTTCATTGACAAGAAAGACCTCGCATCCGTTAAACGATCAGTAGCACGTCTAAAGCCATCACAATGGCAAAACATGGATCGTGGCAAGAATGGCAAGTGGTTAGGCAAAGAACGCGATGGAGCAGATGTCACCCGCAAAGTAAATGGCGTGTGCATCTTCCACAACGATGCATCATTCGAAGGTGGGCTCGGTTGTGCATTTCACATTGCAGCACTTGAGGCCGGCGAACGTCCTATGGACTGGAAGCCGGACGTCTGTTGGCAAGTTCCGTTGCGCCTTGAAGAATTCACCGAAGACGACGGCCACGTTGTGTCATTCGTTCGCGAATGGAAGCGTCGAGATTGGGGCGAAGGCGGACATGACTTCCATTGGTGGTGCACCGATGACTCGAAGGCATTCGTCGGAAAAAATCCGGTGTTCGAATACCTCAAAGATGAGCTAACTGAACTCGTTGGCCCGAGCATCTACAAAATGATCGTGGAAACACTGTCGCGCGATAATTCGGTTGCAGTTGCGCACCCGAAGATGAAAAAAGCGAAGAGTTAGTTACTCGACTTTTTTGTGTACTTGCGACGATCTTCAAGCGTGAGATATCGCTTGCGGATACGAATGTAACGCGGAGTAACTTCCACGAGTTCATCATCGCCGATCCACTCAATGGCAGTTTCCAACGTGTGGGTCACTGGAGTTGCCAACTTCGGACCGTCGTCGTGGCTGTGCGTACGAATGTTTGTCTTTTCCTTGGCGCGAACTGCGTTCACCACCATTTCGTCTTCTCGAGCGTTTTCACCAACAACCATGCCCTCGTATGTGTCGTCGCCTGGCGAAACAAACAATGTTCCGCGTAGTTGCAAGTTGTCGAGTGCATAAGCCGTGGTGGAACCCATGCGGTCGGCGATCATTGCGCCTCCCAAACGGTGAGGAAGCTCGCCACACCATGGCATCCAGCCTGCGAGGCTTTGATGCAATAGCGCCGTTCCGCGTGTGACAGTAAGCAGCAACGAACGGAAGCCAATGAGGCCACGTGATGGAGCTTCAAAGCTAACGATGGTGCGGCCCGGGTCTCCAGGGCGCAGGTCAGTAATACGGCCTTTTCGCGGCGCCAGTGCCTGTGTGATTGCTCCAACGTATTCATCTGGAACGTCGCACGTACCAGCTTCAAGTGGTTCTTGACGCTTGCCGTCGATTTCTTTGGTGATTACTTCAGGTCGACTTACCTGCAATTCGAAACCTTCTCGTCGCATGTTCTCGATGAGCACTGCAAGTTGCAATTCTCCTCGCCCAGCAACTTCCATTACTTCAGCAACTTCCGTGTTTGCAATTTTGATACTCACGTTGCCAAGAATTTCCTTGTTCAAACGATCGCGAAGGTGGCGGCTAGTGAGGTATTTACCATCGCGTCCCGCGTAAGGAGATGTGTTGACGCCAAAGCTCATACGCAGAACTGGTTGATCCACTTCTAGGCGAGGCAAAACCATCGGGTTATCGACAGAAGCAATGGTGTCCCCTACTTCTACTTCTTCGATTCCAGAAAGAATGAACAAGTCACCAGCAACAACTTCTGTTGCATCAGAACGTTCAATGCCGGAAAACTGGAACAAACTGCTGAGCTTGCGCTTTAAAATTGGTGCAGGGTTTGTGTCTGTTGGCTTCTGACACACAGCGACGTTGTCGCCTTTGCGCAACACTCCAGAAATAACACGACCGATTGCAAGTCGTCCCAAATAATCCGATGCGTCCAAGTTGGTCACCATTGCTTGCAACGGTGCATTTGGGTCGTTTGTCGGTGCAGGAATGTGTTCAACGATGGCATCGAGCAGTGGGCTCAAATCGGTATCCATCGGTGGCATACCCAAGCC
>ENA-OUVC01001459-OUVC01001459.1-marine-metagenome-genome-assembly--contig:-NODE-1459-length-14051-cov-3.261629_pt1 | contig 14051 bp, 14 predicted proteins | sample MGYA00248622_ERZ508571 | MGnify/ENA primary metagenome ERZ508571 (study PRJEB26236, sample SAMN06267175) | marine metagenome | isolation source: Columbia River Estuary | place: USA:Columbia River... | reverse complement strand
CGGTAGCCGATTTTAAGGGGTTAGCGCAGGATATCTTTACGTATTATGGTTTAGGTTGCCGAAATGTATCGAAGGTTTTTGTGCCCAAAGGTTATCAGTTTAAAACCATGATTGAGGCTTTTCAAATTCAATTGCCTTACTTGGAAAACAACAAATACCAAAACAATTTAGAGTATCAAAAGGCGGTGATGCTGTTGAATAAAGACCCATTTATTGATGCCGGATTCTTCTTCATGAAAGAGAATGCTTCACCTTTCTCATCGGTGTCGGTGCTGCATTATCATCAATATGAAAATATGCAAGAGGTGAAAGATTCTATTGCCGAATACAACGAGAAGTTACAATGCGTGGTGGGTAAGGTAGATGGCGCTTTGTCGTTCGGACACGCCCAATGTCCGGGTTTAAATGATTTCGCAGATGGAGTAGATACAATGAAATTTTTAGTTTCTTTATAGTATGGCTGAAATAGGAAAAATAAATACAATGAGAATCAACCGAGCGGTTGATTTCGGAGTTTACTTAGATGGTGGCGAAGAAGGAGAAATCCTAATGCCCAAAAAATATATTCCCGAAGGAAAGCAAATTGGCGATGAAGTAGAGGCTTTCGTTTACATGGATTCAGAAGACCGTCCGGTGGCCACCACCGAAAAACCTTTGGTACAAGTTGGACAGTTCGGCGCATTGAAAGTTTTAGAAGTGAATGAGCTTGGAGCTTTTGCCGATTGGGGAGTGCTTAAAGATTTGTTGATACCCTATGCCGAGCAGCGCGAGAATTTAGAAGAAGGGCAGTCGGTAGTGGTTTATGTTTATTTAGATAAAGTAAGCCGACGAATTGTAGGTTCTGCCAAGGTGGAGAAATTCTTGGATACTTATGCCTTAGATGTTGAAGAAGGTGATGAAGTTGATTTTGTCGCTTTCGACGATGCATGGACCACGCATGTGATTCTCTCTACGAGCGGCGAACCCACTGCGTATGTCACGTTGTCGGGAACGGGCCGTTTGGTGGAATTGCCTTGGGGCTTTCACCAACTTGCGCCGCTGTATGGCCCTCGGTCATAGTTCCTATACATGAATGAACTAGATCTTCTTGAAGAACACCTGCATGCACTCTTGCCAAAAGAGTGGTTTGAAGTGGTGGCCAAGGAAGATTGGGCTGCGCTTCGCGAACTGCATGTTGCGCTGGGTGGGGCGCACATAGTTGGCGAAATAGGTAAGCACGGGTGGACCGCACCACATTGGCCGCGTGAACACGGCGGGCGTGGAGCCGATGATGCAACCGCACGCAAAATAATTGAACGTCTCGACGCATTGGTAGTGCCTCGTATTCCGCGAGGAACGGGTTTCATTTTGGCCGCACCTGCCATTCGTCAGTTTTCACGTGAAGAAACAAAGCAACTCTTTTTGCCGGGCATTGCGGCAGCAACACAAATGTGGGCGCAACTCTTTAGCGAGCCTGGTGCGGGCAGCGACTTAGCTTCATTGGCGTGCAAAGCAGAACGTGATGGAGATGAATGGGTGGTGTCGGGTCAAAAAGTTTGGACCACGCTTGGCCATGAAGCCGACATTGGCATGCTCATTGCACGTACCGACCCGAACGCGCCAAAGAACAAAGGCATTACGTACTTCGGGGTCGATATGCAAGCTCCCGGTGTAGAAATTCGCCCGCTGGTGCACATGACCGGTGAGCATGAATTCAACGAAGTCTTTTTAAATGAGGTGCGCATTCCCGACCTGTGGCGCATTAGCGATGTGAACGATGGATGGGCGGCGTCAACGGCATCGTTGTCGGCGGAACGCATTACGTTGTCGGGTCAAAAAACAGGCGGGCCACAAAAGCGCAGCATTTTGGGTGGCAAAACCATTGATGAGCTCATTGCGTTGGCGCAGTCACGCACTCTTACTGCAGTACAACGCGAACGAGTGGTGAAGTGTTACATCGATGCACGCGTGCTGGGGCTCACCGTTCAACGCGTGAAGGGGCCAGCAGGCTCTATTACGAAAATTATGAAGGCGAAGTCGAACCAAGAAGTGCAGTTAGTAGCGCTCGATATTTTGGGTGCGCACGTGACTGCATGGGATAGCGCCGACGACGAGATGCTGAAATATGTGCGCGAGTTCTTGCGCACACGTGCGAACTCCATTGAGGGTGGCACAAGTGAAATTCAGCGCAACATTGTGGGCGAGCGAGTACTGGGTTTGCCACGCGAACCCGATGTTTGGCAAGGCAAGGCGTGGCGCGAGGTGCCGCGTTCTTAACTTTGGGCAGCGAGCCAAGCGGCTTCGGCTTCACCTAGCGCAGTAGACGGCCCAGCGTTGACCATGGGCCATAGTTCTTCAGCAACACGGCGGTAGTTGCCCACGGCACCCAGTTCGCCAAGTAAGGCATAGAGCCCCAAGTTGATGCGTTGAATGAAAACGAATGAGCGTGGCACGGTGGAGTACTGCGCAATGGGGCTGTTGCGGTCGAACGTGTGGCGCACAATAGAAGAGGAATACTCGGGGGTCCATGTCATGACATGTGATTCGCGAACGGGTGAGTAAAAGAGGCGGTAGTACTCGCCGGCAGTGTGGGTATCGACCGGTGCATCTTTTTGCAAGAGGCCAGCGTCTTCAATGACAATGCGAAACGCGTCGTAGTCGTGGTTGATGGCGGCGGCGGTAATCATGTTTTGGAACACATTCATTTCATCAACGGTGAAGTGTTTTACTAAGCCGTAGTCGAGGAAGCTGATTTTGTTCACGCCGTTGTCGCCAACATGGAAGATGTAGTTGCCGGGGTGTGGGTCGCCATTGAAAGCGCGGAAGCGATACAGCGAACGGAAAACGAAACGGAAGAGTGCTTCGCCTGCGAAGTCACGGTCGGCTTGTGAGCGTTCCAACAATTCAGCCCAGGTAATGCCCGACACCAACTCGGTCACCAGCACACGTGTTGTGCTGAGGTGTTCAATGACCTCGGGAACATGAATGAACGGGTGATTGCGGTAGTAGTTGGCGAAGTCTTTTTGGTTCTCGGCTTCAAGTGTGTAGTCGAGTTCTTCGGTGAGGCGTTCTTTAATTTCTGCTACCAGTTCATCGGGGCTGAAGCTTTTGAAACCGAACGACAACAAAGCTCCCAAGAGGTCGGCATTTTTTAAGTCAGACGCAATTGCTTCAGCAACGCCGGGGTATTGCACCTTCACGGCAACTGCGCGCTGCTGTTGAGTGACCGGGTCGATAATGATGGCGCGGTGAACTTGGCCAATGCTGGCTGCGGCAATGGGCGTTGGGTCCCACTCCACAAAGAGTTCGCTGATGGGTTTGCCGAGTTCTTGTTCCACCACTTGCTCGGCGAGCGCGCTGGCCATTGGCGGTGCTTGCGATTGCAATTCTGAAAGTGCAAGGCGTAATGGTTCGGGAAGGCCGTGGTCGAGGTAGCTCGCCATTTGGCCAAGCTTCATGAGCGCGCCTTTCATGTTGCCGAGGCGGTCGGCAATTTGCGCAGCGTTTTTCATTTCGCGTGAATGGTCGAGTTCTTCTTTGCGCGCCGCAGACGCAAATAGTTTGCGTGCAGCAGTGGTGGCATAGCTTGTACCCACTGCAGCGCCAAGTCTTGCTAATTCGGCATTGCGCCCAAAGCGCTTGCGTGAACTGAGTGCTTTATCGGTCATGGTTGCTCAGTTACTGGCTCTGTGCGTTCAGCAGCACTAATGCATGCTTCCACAAGTTTGGGTACAAATACATCGGCCATGGCATATACGGCATCGTGGTCGCCATCGACATGGTAGGCAATGGCATTGGGAAGCGATTCAAATAAACGAATTTGACGCTTGGTGGCAACAACGCGGTCACGAGTAGTAATAACAACACTTGCGGGAATGTCGACAGAGCGAATCCAGTCGCGCGAGTTGAATGAACCCAGTGCACCGCCAGCTTCCAAAATGAGACGCCAGTCGTGTTGTTGAAGTTGTGCTGCGGCCCACGGTTCCCAGTTCAATACTTTGCGTTGCACATACAAACGCTCGGTGATTTTCTCGCGGGCATCAACAGGAGTAATGCGAGCGAGTAAACCCAAACCATGCAGCCCGAGAAACGACAAGCGTTCTTGACGAGTGGAAACAAAGAAACCTGAAGTGGCGCACAGCACTACGGCACGTACGCGTTGTTCGTGGCGATGGCAAAGCAACTGTGCAATGGTGCCGCCCATGGAATAACCAACCGGAATAAAGGTGGAAATGCCTAAGTGGTCGGCGAGTGCAGCCATGTCGTCGGCGCAGGCGGCGAGGGTAAAGGGTTTGCTGCTGCGCAGGCCACGACCATGACCACGTTGATCGGGAGCAATCACACGAAAGTGTTTGCCGAGTTCTTCGTAACAGGTGAAGTAATTGAGGTCGGCCGTTGCGGTCCAGCCATGTAGCAAGAAAAGAACGGGGGCATTGGGTGGGCCAGGTAGTTCGCGAAAGAAAATAGTGCCGCGACCAGGGAGCGTTACTTCACGCCCTGGCGGGAGGTGCGGTTCTGGGGCGTTGAGTTCAGTCATGGGGCCACCTGAACTGAATATGCACTAGGCGAGATGTTCCACCGCAATAATGCGCACGCGCAATGTGCCGCCATTTGGTGATTCATACTCCACCCATTCTTCAACACGACGCGAGATGAGTGCCTCACCGAGCGGAGCTTTGGGGCTCATCATTTCCACACCTTCACGGCGTTCTTCCATGTGGCCAATGAGGTAGGTCTCGGCATCAGATTCGTCGTCGCCTTCATAGAGAAAGGTAACGATGGAGCCGGAACTGACAACGCCCTCAACGCCAGGCGGAAGAATTTCGTGATCTTCAAGAATGTCTTCGAGTTGACGAATGCGGCCTTCCATGTGGCCTTGTTCATCTTTTGCTGCGTGGTAGTCGCCATTTTCCTTGAGGTCGCCCATTTCGCGGGCACGCTCAATTTTGTCGGCTACTTCGTGGCGGCCGCGGGTGGTGAGGTCGAAGAACTCAGCTGCGATGCGGTCGTGGGTTGCCTGGGTGATGTAATGACGAGCCATAACATCCCTCAGGCTATCGGTAGGCTTAGCGCCCTATGGCACATCGCATCGCAGTCATTGGTGGAGACGGAATTGGCCCCGAGGTCACCGCAGAAGCATTAAAGGTGGTCCGCGCCGCGGGCGTGGCCATTGAAACAACCGATTTCGACCTCGGCGGGCAGCGCTATTTGCGCGACGGGGAAATCTTGTCCGACGCCGTGCTCGAGCAGTTGCGCCACTTCGACGCCATCTTGCTCGGCGCTGTAGGCACCCCCGATGTTCCCCCAGGCGTCATCGAGCGTGGGCTGTTGTTGAAGATGCGTTTCGAGCTCGACTTGTACGTCAACCAGCGTCCGTTCGTCGGTGTGGCTCCGGGCAAAACCGCAGTGCACGACTTCGTGGTCATTCGTGAAAACACCGAAGGCCCATATGTAGGTGAAGGTGGCGTATTGCGCCGCGGCACACCACATGAAGTGGCAACGCAGGGCAGCACCAACACGCGTATGGGTGTTGAGCGTTGTGTGCGTTACGCATTTGAACTTGCCATGAAGCGCGAGCGCAAGCACGTGACCTTGGTGCACAAAACAAACGTGCTTACTTACTCGGGCGATTTGTGGGAGCGCACGTTCAACATTGTTGCGAAAGATTTCCCGCAAGTGAAAACTGCATACAACCATGTCGATGCTGCGTGCATTTACTTTGTAGAAGACCCCTACCGCTACGACGTCATTGTGACCGACAACTTGTTTGGCGACATCCTCACCGACCTCGGTGGGGCAGTGAGTGGTGGCATTGGTTTGGCATCGTCTGCCAACTTGAACCCTTCGCGTACCGGCCCTTCGATGTTTGAGCCATCGCACGGTTCAGCCCCCGACATTGTGGGCACCGGCAAGGCCAACCCCACAGCAGCCATTTTGTCGGCAGCCTTAATGCTCGACTTTTTGGGCGAAAACGCCGCCGCAGAGCGTGTTCGTAGCGCTTGTGAGCCCGCAGTTACAGGAACAACTGTAGAAATTGGAAACGCCATCGCTGCTCGCTTGGCGAGCAAGTAATCTAAGAACGTTCTCGAAAGGAATCGCTATGCCTACCTTGGTCCCTACCCCAAAAATCTGGATGAACGGCACGCTTGTCGACTGGGATAAAGCTCAGGTCCACGTGCTGACGCACACCTTGCATTACGGCACTGGCGTGTTCGAAGGTATTCGCGCATATGAAACCTCAAATGGCCCAGCAGTGTTTCGTCTCACCGAGCACATCGAGCGCCTCTTGCGCAGCGGAAAAATTCTTGGCATGGAAATTCCTTACAGCGTTGCTGAACTTGTGCAAGCAACGAAAGACACTGTTGCTTCAACTGGCTTGCCTGGTTGTTACATTCGCCCTATTGCGTATTACGGATACGGCGAAATGGGTTTGAACACATTGCCATGCACCGTCGACGTAGCTATTGCATGTTGGCCATGGGGTGCATACCTTGGTGAAGAAGCACTCACCAAGGGTGTGCGCATGAAGATTTCTTCATGGAAGCGACTCGACCACAACATGTTGCCGCCAGCTGCAAAAACAGTTGCCAACTATGCCAACTCATCGCTGGCAAAAGTGGAAGCGTTGCGAGCTGGTTACGACGAAGCCATCTTGTTGAACAACGAAGGTCTTGTGAGCGAGTGCACCGGGGAAAACCTCTTCGTTGTGCGCAACGGCAAAGTCATTACACCGCCATTGTCGGCTGGTGCCTTGGAAGGCATCACGCAGTGGAGCGTCATCAAGATCTTGGAAGACCTGGGTTATGAAGTAGTGAAGGGCGATCTTGCCCGGTCCGACCTCTACATTGCCGAAGAGATCTTCTGTGTGGGTACAGCTGCTGAAGTAAGCGCCATCAACTCGGTCGACGACCGCTCGGTGCCATGCCCCGGGCCCATCACCTTGAAGGTGGCAGAGATCTACGGAAAGGCCGTTCGTGGCCAAATTCCGGAGTATGCCCACTGGTGCGAGCTCGCCAAATAGGTTTCCCCAGCGTTTCCCACAGGCTTATCCACAGGTAATCCTCAGGAAAAATATCTGCTAGAGGGCTTGTAGGTATTGACGTTGGGCGGGGGACAGGGCAGACTGTTCCTTGTGATGTCCACAGCAACCCCACAGTTTTCGGCTCCTTGCCGCATCGCTGTTGTTGCCGTATCCATCATTATTATTTCGTAGCGCACGGGTTTCCCTCGTGCGCGGCCGCCGACTTCGGCGGCTTTTTGCGTTCTAGGGCCCGTACGGAAATGCAGTAATTCCAGCGAGACTAAACGAGTAGAGAAAGAAGAAGCACATGAGTACAAAAAACGAGAACTTTGTTGAGGTATTCGACACCACCTTGCGTGATGGCATGCAAGTAGAAGGTGTGTCGGCAACTGTTGAAGACAAATTGCGTATTGCTGAACAGCTCGACTATTTGGGCGTGCACTTCATTGAAGGCGGCTGGCCAGGTGCCAACCCCAAAGACATCGAATTCTTTACTCGTGCTCGTAGCGAGTTGAAACTCACCAACTCGGTGTTGGTGGCATTTGGTTCAACGCGTCGTCCACGCGGCAAGGTTGATGACGACGACACACTGCGCAACCTCATTGAAGCGCAAACTCCTGCTGTGTGCATTGTGGCAAAGTGCTGGGACTACCACGTAGAAAATGCGTTGCAAACCACTCTTGAAGAGGGCATTGCCATGGTGGCCGACTCGGTGGAGTTTTTGAAGGGCAACGGCAAGCGCGTTCTTGTCGACATGGAACACTTCTTTGACGGTTTCAAAAATAACCAAGAGTTCTCGCTGCGTGTTTTAGAAGCTGCTGTGATGAAAGGTGCAACACACTTGGTGTTGTGCGATACCAACGGTGGTTCATTGCCAAGCGAAGTAGGCGAAATTGTTGCTGCAGTACGCAAGCACATTGGTGGCGATGCAACGCTGGGCATCCATTGCCACGACGACACCGGTTGTGCCGTTGCCAACTCGATGGCTGCAGTACAAAGCGGCGTGCGCCACGTGCAAGGAACGCTTAATGGTTTGGGCGAGCGCACCGGTAATGCAAACCTCACCACCATCATTCCGAACTTGCAATTGAAGTTGGGTTACGAGTGCTTGCCACCTGCAAACATGGAGCGCCTCACTTCGGTCAGCAACTTTGTGGCTGAAGTGTTGAATCGCCCGCTCAACCCACAGGCTCCTTATGTTGGTTCCTCTGCATTTGCACACAAGGCAGGCCTGCATGTGTCGGCTATTGCTCGTGCCAAAGATGCATACGAGCACATTGTTCCTGAACTAGTAGGTAACGGCACGCGTTTTGTGGTGTCGGAAATGGCTGGCCGCGCAACTATTCAAATGAAAGCCGATGAACTTGGCTTGACGATGGATGGCCCTGCTGTGAACCAAGTGATTGACGACCTGAAGCGCCTTGAGCACGAGGGCTATCACTTTGAAGCAGCCGATGCATCGCTAGAAATGCTCATGCGTTACGCCGCAGGTTGGAAACAAGAGTTCTTCAACGTGGAAAGCATGCGCGTTATTACCGATGAAGCAGCCGATGGCACCTTCACCACGGAAGCAACAGTGAAAGTGTGGCTCGGCGATGAACGCTTCGTGCGTACGTCGGAAGGTAACGGACCTGTGAATGCCATCGACTCGGCATTGCGCGGTTCGCTGCTCGAGCATTTCCCGCAGCTCTCCAAGGTGCATCTCACCGACTACAAGGTGCGCATTCTTGATGGCGCTACTGCAACGGGTGCAATTACCCGCGTACTCATCGACGCCACCAACGGCGAGCGTTCATGGACCACCATTGGCGTGTCGGCAAACATCATCCAAGCATCGTGGCAAGCTCTTGAAGAGTCACTGGTGTATGGGTTGTTGCACACCTCGGCATAACAACTACTCTTAGGTCATGGCCGCTCCTCGTAACGCTCCTGTTTCTTTTGCTACTCGTGCGCATGCTTATGCATCGCCCGAACATGTTCCAGCTGCGTGGCAGCCCGATCGCAAAGGTGAAATTGAAGGGTTGCAGCCAAGTGGTGACCGTTTAGGAAACCAAGGCCCCGACCAGGGTTATGTTTTGTTGCTTGCTGCCAAGCTGCGCCCACAGGTGCAGGTGCAAAAAGGCGAGCATGTCGACGACGCATTGCGTGGCTGTATCAACATCGCATTAAAGCGTGCTTCGTTGTTCAGCCGTGCACCAGTTGTTCACGACCTCACCATTGCGCTCACCATTTGGGGTTGGCTCGATGCTTCACCACCAGCCGACCTAGTGGAGTGCCGCCGTGCCTTATTTGAAGGCGTTGCACACGTGACTGCGCATTACAGCGAGGGTCGTGTTATTGCCGACATGGTTCCTGAAACCACATTGCGTATGACCCCAAGCCAAGTACGCGCCGCAATGCCTGCATCGTGGAAAGTGCTTACCGGCGTTCCTGCAAAATAATTCCGGCAATAATCAACGCGCTTCCTAAGTAGTCCCAACTTTGCGGGGTTTGGTGAAACACCACGTAGCCAAAGATGGTGGCAACAATGGGCAGCATTGCCAAGAGCACCGAATAGTGACGCACGGTAACGATGCGCAAAATGCGTTGGTCGATGCCGTAACTGGTCACACTCGCTAGTGCGCCCACCACAATGCCTAACCCAATGAGGTAGGGGTACGTAATGACGGCACCAATGTCGGGTGCGCCCATGGGAAAAGTGAGCAGTGCACCAAAAATGAACGACATGGCTAGCCCGTCGAGCCCGCCATGTGCGTTGGCAACTTTTCCTGCGTACACAATGTGGATGCCCCAAAAAATGGCTGCAATGAAAATGAAGAGTACGCCCAATGGTTCGCCACTCAGTTCCACACCACTCAAAATGGCAACGCCAACAACAGCAACAACGAGTGCTATTGCATTGCGCTTGGTGCGCGTAAAAAGAGCGGCAACGGTAATGGGCCCGATGAACTCGATCGAAACACCTTTGCCCAACGGCAAGCGATCTATTGCCATGTAAAAAAATGTGCTGGTGAGCCCAGTAGAAAGCCCAAGAACTGCGGCGCTTTTTAATTCCTGACGTGTCCAGAGTTTGGGTGCAAGGCGGCGCGGGCCAACAATGCATACCGCCACCACCATGGCCCCAAACATGCGTAGCCACGCCATCGTTGCTGGCGCAACGTTGTCGAATTGCGCTTTTCCCATGGCGTTGCCCGCGTTGAGGGCAAAGGCAGAGAAGATGAACAGTAACTCTGCTTCAAAACCTTTGAGACGCTTGTTAGGTGAAGGCGTGTGTGATGGAGAAGTCAACGCTGCCTAGTCGAACAGGTCGGGGTCAGACAAACAGATGTCGTCCCACAATGGTTGGAAGTTCAACCATCCGGCCAATTGATGTGCAGTGTTGTCGCGTGTGTATTGCGCCCATTCATGTGGAATGAGTTTGGGTGTGCCAGCAGCTTCGGCAAGAAGTTGTGCTTGGCAACTGCGCTCCATGCTGATGAACCAGTACGCAGCAGCATCGACAGTTTCTGCCGCAGTAAACAAACCGTGGTTTTGGTGAATTGCTGCTTTGCCCGTGCTGAAGCATTCGGCGAAACGCTCGCCGTCTTCAATTTCAAACACAACTTTTCCGGCAGCATCGGTAATAACGCTGTGGTCGTTGTAGAACGCACATGCATCTTGTGTAATGGGGTCGAGCGTGCGGCCAAGAGCCGACCATGCTTTGCCATATACCGAGTGCGAGTGAGCAGCGGCATTGATGTCGGGGCGAGCAGCGTGCACTGCAGAGTGCAATACAAATGCAGCGCGGTTCACGGGGCGCTTGCCGTACACCACGTCGCCATGATGGTTCACCAAAATGAGGTCGCTTACTTTTACCTGGCGAAATGACATAGAAAAAGGGTTCACCCAAAAGTGGTCGGGGAATTCGGGGTCGCGCACGGTGATGTGGCCAGCCACACCTTCAGAAAAACCAAACTTGCCAAACACGCGCAGTGCGCCGGCAAGACGCTGCTTCACGTGCAAGCGCTCGTCGGCGCTGTTCGTAAATTTGGGTGGGCCGTCAAGGCTCACTTCCTTACGGGTGAGGGGGATGCCGTCGATGGAACCGGGGGAAGTGGTGGTGTCGTCGATAATTGCCATAGCCACAGACTACGCCGATACCCTCCACCACATGAACCGAATTCTGCAGCCCGCAACCATGTCAAAGCCCGCCGCGGCCTATGCGCACGGCATTGAAGTGAGCGGGGCAGAGTCGTGGGTCTTTACCTCTGGAGTGGTGCCCACACGTGCTGATGGAACGGTTCCCCGCGAGTTAGGTGAACAGGCCGCAGTGGTATGGGCCAATATTTCCGCCATTTTGGCTGAGGCGCAACTCTCGGTGCGCGACATTGTTTCCATCACCACCTACGTAGTGGAGAACGCTGCTGAACGTGAAAAAGATGGAGACCTCAGCGCGCGCCTTGCGGTGGTGATGGCCGCTCGCGATGCTGTGTTACAAGGTCACTTGGCCGCGAGCACTTTGGTAACGGTGCCGGCTTTGGCTCGCCCCGAGTGGCGTATGGAAATTGCGGTAGTAGCCGCGCGCTAAGCGCGACTGGCAGCTACTTACGCTTCTTCGGAACTGGCTGGTCCCACTTGAGAGCGGCCTGCATCTGTTCGGTGATGAGAGCAAAATTTGCAATGAAAGCACGAATATCTGATTTTTGTTGTTCGGTCATGCTGTTCACCTCGCCCAGAATGGTCATTGCTTGCACCAGTAGAACTGCCATCAAAGTAAAGTTCATCTTTGTTCGATCAGTGAGGTTTGGATTCGTGAACTGCGAAAGGCCAAAACTGTTAATCATTTTCTGATTTTCTGAGAAACGTTCGGGGCTCACCCCGCATGCGAGAAGGTACGACATGGTGCGCAGACGCGCGTTGACCATCGCCATGAGTTTCTCGTTGGAATCGATTGCGGAAACAGGGTCTGTTTTGCCGCTGTCATCTGCAGAAAGCACAGTGCCGAGAACTGCTGATTCAATGGTCTGAATCATCAGCTCTTCGCGCGAGCCGAAGTAGCGGGCCACATAGTCGTGGTGCACGCCAGCAGCTGCCGAAATCATGTGAACAGTCACATCTGCTGGTGGGTTTACAAGGAGAAGTTGAGCCGTTGCATTCTTCATCCGCACTTCAGCCTCAGCCTGGCTGAGGCGGGGACGCTTGTTTGCCGCCGCGTTATTCTGCGACTTTGCGGGGTTGACCATCTGCATATCGTAATGCTCGTGACTTGGGGCTTAGGTAATGGCACGTGATAGCACCAATGTGCAATGCCAGAGGCGGTATTCCACTCGAATTCACTCGGAGAGCCGTGGAAGGGGAATTTCTCGGCGCAAATTGTTGCGAAAAGCGGGCTTTACCGCGCCGAGAACACTCTTGAAACCCTTACGATTTTGGGTCTATGGCAAGCAGTACTCCCACCCCCGATTCCCTTGACCCTCGTACCGACTCGGGCATTCCCATTGCGCCCCTGTACACGAGTGCAAACCTTGCAGGCTGGGACCCAGCCACGCAGTTAGGCGACCCGGGCAAGCCTCCCTACACACGTGGTGTGTACCCAACTATGTACCGCGGCAAGTTGTGGACCATGCGTCAGTACGCAGGCTTTGGTACTGCTACTTCAACGAATGAGCGCTTTAAGTTTTTGCTGGGTGCAGGTCAGACAGGTTTGTCGTGTGCATTCGACTTGCCTACACAAATGGGTTACGACTCCGACCACCCACGTGCTGAAGGTGAAGTAGGAAAAGTGGGCGTTGCCATTGACTCAATTGACGACATGCGCAAGCTTCTTGCCGACTTGCCACTCGACAAGGTGTCAACCTCAATGACCATCAACTCAACGGGTGCCATTTTGCTCTTGATGTATGAATTGGTTGCTGAAGAGCAGGGCATTCCTGCCAGCGCCATTAGCGGAACCATTCAGAACGACATTTTGAAGGAATACATCGCACGCGGTACCTACGTGTACCCACCGCGGCCTTCCATGCGCATCATTACCGACATCTTTGAGTACTGCTCACAGAACGTGCCGAAGTGGAACACCATTTCCATTTCTGGCTATCACATTCGTGAAGCCGGAAGCACTGCAGTTCAGGAAATTGCATTCACGCTCGCCAACGCCATTGCATATGTGCAAGCAGCGGTCGATGCTGGTCTCGATGTAGACGACTTCGCACCACGTTTGAGTTTCTTTTGGAACGGTCACAACAACTTCTTTGAAGAGGTTGCGAAGTTCCGTGCTTCACGCCGCATGTGGTACAAAATCATGAGCGAGCGCTTTGGTGCAAAGAAAGAGTCGAGTAAGTTGTTGCGCTTCCACACGCAAACAGGTGGCAGCACGCTGACCGCCCAACAACCGTTGAACAACATTGTGCGTGTAGCCGTTCAAAGCCTTGCAGCAGTGCTTGGTGGAACACAGAGCTTGCACACCAATGGTTACGACGAAGCACTGAGCTTGCCGACAGAAGAAGCAGCACGTATTGCTCTTCGTACGCAGCAGATTATTGGTTATGAAAGTGGAGTAGTTGATACACCCGACCCACTTGCTGGCTCATACTTCATTGAAAACCTCACCGATGAGGTGGAGCGTTTGGCATGGGAATACATTGCTCGCATCGATGAAATGGGTGGGGCAGTAGACGGCATTGAAGCTGGTTTCCAGCAAGATGAAATTGAACAAGCTGCTTACGACTACGCGCGTTCTATTGACAACGATGAGCGCGTCATTGTGGGCGTGAACAAGTTCAACATTGGTCAAGAGCCAGAACCAAAAGTTTTCCCTATCGACCCACAACTCCAGGTGAACCAAATTGCCAGCCTGAAGAAGTTCAAGGCCGATCGCGATCAGGCCCTTGTTGCTGCCAAGTTAGAAGAGCTGAAAACCGCTGCTCGTGGCACCGACAACTTGCTGTACCCCATGAAAGAAGCGTTGCGTGCCAATGCAACATTGGGCGAAGTAAGTGATGCCTTACGTGAGATCTTTGGCACCTACCAGCCAGGGCGTTAACCCCAGTTACAACCAATTCACCTGTGCTGT
>ENA-OUVC01001457-OUVC01001457.1-marine-metagenome-genome-assembly--contig:-NODE-1457-length-14056-cov-3.648473_pt1 | contig 14056 bp, 9 predicted proteins | sample MGYA00248622_ERZ508571 | MGnify/ENA primary metagenome ERZ508571 (study PRJEB26236, sample SAMN06267175) | marine metagenome | isolation source: Columbia River Estuary | place: USA:Columbia River Estuary... | reverse complement strand
TGGAATAAAAGTAGAATTTTCTTCTTCTTTAGTCATTGACCAAGTAAACCGCGAATATGAAAAGCAAGGCAAATTTGGCCAAGGATCAAACGGAAAATGGGTTGCCAACACAGGTGGTAGCTTTGGAGATCGTATTGGCTCTCGTTCAGGCTCTGACTCCCTAAATATGTCGGGCCAGCGATTTGAGGCAGAAAGCGGCAACATTTATCGTCCAATCATCAAAAAGGGTGATAAAACCGTTTACAACGATGCCAACCGCGACCAAGTTTTCCGTAACGGAACCACATGGAACAACAACCTTTCGATTTCAAATGCAACGGACAAGAGTTCAGTGTTCTTTAGCGTTGCCGATTGGAATCAGACGGGTGTAATCAACGGTAACTCAAACTACAGAAGGACTTCTGCTCGTTTGAATTTCACACAAAACATGAGTGATAAGCTGTCCATTGGATTCAATTCAACTTTGGCGAAAGTAACATCAAACAGAATTCAGATGGGTTCTAACTTAGATGGACTTTACTTGGGTTATTTGCGTACATCTCCGGATTACGATAACACTGACTATAAGGGAACTTATTACACAGCGGGCGGTGTACCTACATTCAACGCGCACAGAGGTTATCGCAGATACTTAGGAAATGCTGTTCCAACATACAATAACCCAGGTTGGACGATCAACGAACAGAATAACACATCCGATGTAATGCGTGTGATGATCACTCCAGAAGTGGGTTACCAGTGGAAAAAGAACTCTAAGTTCATCGCTCGTGCTGGATATGATATGTCGACCGACCGCAGAATCACTTATTTCCCAGTAAACTCTGCCGGCAGCTATGCCAATGGTGCATTTACGGACAATATGATTCAGGAATCTGAAATGAGCATGCACTTTATCAACCAAAGCAATTTTGCGTTGAATAAGAACATCAAAATGAATACAACTGTGGGTTATTTATATACCAACAACAGTTTCTATAGCATTGGTGGTTCTGCATCGCAGTTCATCATTCGCGACCAAGATCGTTATTCATTCATCAACTCTACCAGCGCAAACATGGATCCGTTCAACTCTTATTCTCAAGTAAAGAACAACCGTGCTTATGCCGTATTGGATTTTGATGTGCAGGACAAGTTATTCTTGCAATTGACTACTGCGTCTGAAGCATCATCAACCTTCAAAAATCGCTTCCTATCTCCTAGTGCGAGTTTGGCCTACGAATTCACAAAAGACTTCTTGAAGAGCGATGCGCTTTCTTATGGAAAATTGCGTGCTTCAGCTGGCCGTGTGGGTGTTGCGCCTCCAGCATATATTTGGAATACAAACTACGTAAATGCTGGTTCTGCGTCAGGTTGGGGCGATTATTTAGATGCGTCTCAATATGGTGGGTCTATTTATCGTAGCTCAACCCAAGGTAATCCTGATATCAAGCCTGAAATGAAAACAGAGATGGAATTGGGTGCTGATTTGAAATTCTTGAAAGACAAAATTTCTTTGGGATTGACCTACTACAGCAACGTGATCGATGGCGCTGTATTGGCTGTTACTGTAGCTAATTCTACGGGTTATTCTAGTCAGTGGAAAAATGCCGCAAACATCTCAAATAAAGGTTTCGAGGCTGATTTGAACATCAACTTGATCAAAAACAAAAATGTCACTTTGAATCTTTACGGCAATTTGGGTCTAAACCGTAACATGGTAAATGATATCGGTGGTGCAAATTCAATATTCTTAGCTGGTTTCACAGGAACTTCTTCTCGTGCTGTTAAAGGCTATGCGATGGGTTCTATGTGGGGTGGAAAGTGGTTGCGTGATGAAAGCGAAAAATTGGTTTTGGATGCCAATGGTTTCCCTCAAGCAGCACCTCAAGAAGGCGTAATTGGTAACCCCAACCCTACTTACCGTGGCTCTGTAGGAGTAAACGGTAACGTGAAGCGCGTTGGATTCAATCTTTTGGTTGAAACTTGCCAAGGCAATCAAATGTGGGGTGGAACGTACGCTGTGTTGAACAATTTCGGTATTACACCGGAATCAGCCAACGAGTTTACAGTATCTGCAGCCGAAGCTGCTACAATTAAGGACTACACCGGTGCTACGATCGCAGCAAGAGCAGCCACTGCGGGTAATGGTTCTGTTCTAACAAATGCAGATGGTACTTACACTTGTCGTGGTAATCTTGAAGATTACGGCAATGGTAAAGTTTGGTTGAACCAATCTTGGTATACTGGCTTAGGCGGTGGATTTGGATCAGTTTCTGAATCTTTCATCAAAGACGCTTCATGGGTTCGTATTCGTGAACTTAGCGCTACCTATGCATTGCCTGATGGCTTGTGCAGAAGTTTGGGCGTACCAGGTGGAATATCTATTGGTGTAACCGGACGTAACTTGGCACTGTGGACCAAATTCGACGGTGTTGATCCTGAAACCAACTTGACAGGTGTTTCTAACGGCCGCGGTTTGGATTACTTCAACAACCCTGGTACCAAATCTTACTTATTTAATATTAAATTCAATCTTTAATAATTACGAAAATGAAAAAAATATCAATCATTTTTTCGGTAGGTGTTGCAGCGATGATGGGTATGTCATCTTGTAAAAAAGACATGACCGAAATCAATAAAACAAACCCAAATCAGTTTAGCGATTCTGATCCTACATTGATGATTACAGGGGCCGAGTTGGCCAACGTAATCGTGAACGAAGGTGAGGCCGCTCGATTGGCTGGAATTTTCGCAGGTCATTTCAATGGCTATGACCGTCAGTTCATCTCATATGCGCAATACAATATGACATCGGGTGATTTCAATTCACCTTGGAGTAACCTTTACACAGAGGGTATCGCACAATGTCGTTTGATTGAAGCCAAAGCCGCCAAAGCCAACAACAAATCTTTGTTAGGCGTTGCGATGATCAACGAAGCGCAATTGTTGCTTGCAGCATCTGGATTGTGGGGTGATATTCCCGATAAAGAGGCTTGTAACGACGCGATTTCAAATCCTAAGTTTGATAAAATGTCGGATGTTACAAAGCATTGTATCGCATTGTTGGATTCGGCTGCAAATCTTACTTCTGGTACTGCTTATAGCGCTGCTTTTGCTGGTTCGTTTGATTGGGCTGAGGTTGCAAATACATTGAAGGCTCGCGCTTATTTGCGTATGGGCGACTATGCGGGTGCCTTGGCTGCTGCCAAAAATGGTGTTAGCGCTGGTGCCGACATGTATGCTAATCACAGCACTGAATCTCCAGGGGCTTGGAACTTGTATTACGACTTCTTGGATTGGAACCGTGGTGGATATATCTCTTGCGATGGCGCACCTATCGTAGGGATGTTAGATACCGCATCTACCTCGAGCAAGAACAATGCAAAAACCGATGAAACTGCGCGCTTTGATTATTATTTCTTAGCGGACAATTACACGCCTTTGGATCCAAACATGTACACTGGTATTTTTGCCCCTACTTCTAACTTCGCGATGGTTTCTTATGTAGAAAACGAATTGATCATGGCTGAATGTTATGTTCGCGGTGGCGACAATGCGAATGCTTTGTTCCATTTGAACAATGTCCGTAAGGAGCATGAAGCAAACTATGGTGGATACAAAGCTTATGTATTGTCTGATTTTGGTCCAACCGCAATGGTAAAAGGCGCAAGTGAAACTTTGGCTTTAGGTCGTGAGATCATGGTTGAGAAATATGTTTCATTGTTCGGCCAATTGGAGCCCTTCTGCGACCTTCGTAGAACCAAAAACGCCATTGGTATTAAGCCATACGCTGGAACTTCTCTACCGGGATGTTTTATGGTTCCTCAAGACGAGATCAATGCAAATACAAATGCACCGAAGGGTGGTAGTTTGTTTGATGTATTGGAATTGTTCAAGTAAGATCAACGATTAAAATATCAAAAGCCCCGGCAACTTCGTTGCCGGGGCTTTTTTGTTTCATAACGACATACCCAGTGAAGAATGTTGACACATGTGTTGACGCATATGTTGGCACAAAACATAAACAGCCAGATAATATCTGGCTGTTTTTCAATTAGTTAAAGAAATTTTTTGTGATCCCGCTGGGACTCGAACCCAGGACCCATACATTAAAAGTGTATTGCTCTACCAACTGAGCTACAAGATCATTTTCTTTTGCTTGTGTTAAAGGAGGTGCAAAAATACCATTATTCCCTCTAAAATAAAATTATTCCAGAAATTTCTTTCCTATATGTGTGATGAACCTTAGTCTTTACTGCCCCCAAGGATTCCAACATACTGATCATCTTAGGATTAAAATCACCCACCCAAGCCAATTCCATCGTATTCATTCTTTTTTCAATCGCATTGCCTTGATGAAACTTGATAATCAACCCTGTTTCAACCCCTAAATTATGATGACTTGGCACAATACCAAATACGATTCCCTTGGCTTTATCAATCTTTCCACGATTTAACATAAACTGAATCTTTTGCCACCAACCCATCGAACCCTTGAAATCCTTGAGAACTTGATTGATTTCTAATATGGCGACAAAAAAACCAATCGGCTTATCGTTGTCGTAAGCGAAAATCGCAAACTCCTCTGGCATCGCGGGCTTGATTTCTTTCAATCGCTTGTGAAGTTCCTGATACTGCAACGGCTCAAAATCGTCGTGAAACGCCCATGCCTCATTGTAAATGCTCACAAAATCCGCCGCAAACTTGTCCAATTGCGCATATCGAAAAAACTCAAATCGATATCCAGGCTTACTCATCACCCTTTCGGCAATCTTAGAAAATCGCTCATAATTGAATTCCTTTTCTACAATGTCGTATGTATTCTGTTCGATTTCTAGCTGATAACCTCTCGACAAGAACCAAGGTTGATAATATTTGGGATGATAGTTTTCTCGATACGATGTGGGTGTTGTCGCCGAAATCAACAAACCCCAATAACTATCACGGTCGCCAAAATTGATTGGTGCATCGATGCTTAGACATGATTCGGAGGTGAGCCAGGCCTCGGCGACATCAAAAAGGGCGTTGGCAACCGTTGGGTCATTGATTGACTCAAAGAACCCGATGCCCCCACGTTTTCCAGATTTGGGTTTTACCGTATAAAATGCAGCGATGCGGCCGGCCGTTCGGCCGGCCGCATCCAACGCTATCCAACGGCGCGCAGCGCCGTTTTGGAACGACTTGTTCTTATTCACATCAAACACCGCTTCTACATCCGCCGTAATAGGATAAATAAAGTCACCATCCCCCGCATATACCAAATCCAACACACCATGAAACTCCCTAATATCCTGCGCCGATAAAACCTCCCTGATCGTCATAATTATTTCTTCTCCAATGATACGAATTCGTCGCCCTTTTTATACAATGTATACGTAATAATAAACTGAAACATCTCATCCGATGCCCGCATGCTCGCCCCTCCACTATCCCATCGCTCCGAAACTTGCTTCGGTGGACGATTCGGATTCCAAGGATTATTCGATGTATTGTCGAACTCCGCTACCGCCACAATCTCCGACCCCACCGGAATTCTCAACATTGTTTTGTAAGTATAAAAATACTGCCAATTGAAATTCCATCGTAAAATACGAATCAATGGAATAGTATCTCCATTCGGCTTGACAGCAAACGCCAGAAACGACTTGCCCAACATATGCAAATGCGGATTAATCGTCAGCACCGAAATATCCTCTGCAATCGTAAAGCGCGTGGTGTGTTTAGTAACCTTATTCGCCGGAACCACCAATGGCGGGACAATCTTGCTGACACCGTTGGTGCCCAACATCAACTCAGACAAAATACGACTCGGTGCAATGTCGGTAAAAAACACATTCAACACGGACCGATCCAACACCGTTTTATCGGCCGGACCATAATGCACATCATTCATCACCGCCGCAAAATCCTTTGTGACCTCAAAAGCCCCAATCCCATTGGGATACTCAATCCCCTGAACCCCCGGTAAATAGTTAAAGGCTGAGTGAATCCTCATCGGCAAACTCCCATCATCGGCTTGCATCTCTAACAACGACCCTAAATCCGAATTCATCTCAGAACGAGCCTCCATCTTCCTTCTGGGTCTGAGCGGCATACGCTTGCTACCCTCTTTATACAACAACAAATGGCCGTTCGCATGATGCACCAAACCTGGCTCAGTAGGCACAAATTCCAATGCCGAAATAAACCGCTTCTTCGGAAGCGAGACATTGGATAAACTAATGAAAAAGCGATCCAAATCACCCTCATGCATCACAACGGAATCAAAAGGAATAACTAAGTCAGGCTTTCTAATATTGCTTCTGTCAATCGCATTTGGGCGATATACATATTTCTGATCACCTTCAACCGCCCCCTGTTTCACCCATTTCTGGATGATGGCAATGTCGCGGTCAGTCAACACCTTTTCACCCACAAAATGACTATACGTAGGGTCGGCCGGCCATGGTGGCATGATTCTTTTTTGCGTAACCTTAGCGATGGTCTTCGCGCGCTTCTTTACAGCGGCATAAGAAGCCAAACTAAATGGCGCTGCCCCTTGTTCGCGATGACAGGGCAAACAATTCTTTTGTAATATAGGTGCAATATCGTTGGCAAAGGTGGGTTGATCCGGCAAAGCATCCACACTCCCATCATTACCGCAACAATTTGTTGAGATAACAATCAATAAAATAATGATATATATATATTTACATTTCACACTATTTATTCATTTATCGAATCAAAAGGACCCACAAAACAACCAATGGGCTCATTAGACGCTATAGTATTTGGCTTTCCAAGTATAACATCCTCTAAGACATCCGCCAAATAATTTTTTGTCGCCACCCGAGAAATCACACCCAAACTCACCGCCCGATCATCAATTTTTCCACTATATATCTTAGACCGTGTTAGACAATTCATTACCACCACTTGGGGATAAACTTTGATTCCAAAACGACCGCAAATCACACCCAGATTGTCGTGGAAAAGCAAATCCTCCATTCCGGAAATCGACCTACTTCCAACACCAGGATCGAGCAAACAAAACTGAATGGTATCGCCAAATTGTTTCACCAAATTTTGAATTGTTTTGATGTAGGCTTTGGCTATCGGACATTCATTGGAATAGGAAATGACGCATAAATATTTCTTTGATTCAAATTTCGACCTAAATTCATCGCAAATAAGCAATGAATCCTCGTTTGGACTACAACATTTTTTAGAAGCAGATGAATTAGCATATGCCAATTGAACCTTTCTCAAACTGTCGTTTTGTTCAGACCCAGCCTTTTCAACCGCATCAGAACACCCACAAACCACAAAAACAGAACAAATCAAACCGAATAAATTCCTTTTAAAAAATGGCTTCATCTGCTTTTTGTGATTAAATCAAACCCTAGTCCGTGCATATTCCCAAAGCACCATACCGCAGGAAACGGCGATGTTAAACGAATGCTTTGTGCCCAATTGCGGGATTTCAATAACCCCATCGCAAAGCGATATGACATCCGCGCTGACTCCATCAATTTCATTCCCAAAAACAAAGGCCACCGCCTGATTGGGGAATACCATATTCTGAAGAAACACAGCGTTAGATGTCTGCTCGATGGCATAGACCACAAACCCTTGCAACTTAAGGTCCTTCACTGCATCGATGGTATGCTCTTGGTAACGCCAACTGACAGAATTCTCGGCGCCGATAGCGGTTTTGGTTATTTCGCGGTGAGGTGGCGTGGCTGTAATACCACAAAGTATCATTTGCTGACACAAGAATGCATCGCTACTGCGCATCATAGAGCCCACATTATTCATGCTTCTAACGTTATCCAAAACCACCACAAATGGCCATTTAGTTACCGTTTTGAATTCCGAAACGCTCAATCGTTGGAGATCGGCACCCACCAATTTTTTCACAAATACAAAGATACTTATTTTCAATGGGGAAAAAGGGGGCGTAAATGTGGAAATCGGCCTGAGAAATGGCTGTAAATTTGGTGTTTATGGCAGGAGGCAATTCAGATAAGGAAACACCGCTAATGAAGCAATATCATACCATCAAGGCGCAATACCCTGGTGCTATTTTGCTATTTCGAGTGGGTGATTTTTACGAAACGTTCAGCGAGGACGCACGAATCGCATCAAAAGTGCTGGGCATTGTCCTCACCAAACGCTCGAACGGCGCAGCATCCGACCAAGATTTGGCAGGATTCCCCTACCACTCCTTAGACAACTACCTTCCACGATTGGTAAAAGCGGGTTATCGCGTTGCCATCTGCGACCAACTTGAAGATCCAAAGAAAACCAAAACCATCGTAAAACGCGGTGTCACCGAATTGGTTACGCCTGGGGTGAGTTACAACGACAAAGTTCTAGAAATCAAGCAGAGCAACTATTTGGTGTCGGTTTTGGAGCAAAATATGCAGTGGGCCGCCTCCTTTCTCGATATTTCCACGGGGGAATTCTTGGTTTGCGAGGGTTCATTGATCACCGTAAAAAAGATGATCGATGCGTTTAAGCCTTCCGAGTGGATCCTACCCAAGCAACAGCAACAGACCATCTTCGAAATCCTGGGCACGCCCGCCTCGTTTCAAACAATCGAATCTTGGGTCTACGAATCAAGCAATGCCAATGAATCCTTATGTCGACAATTTAAGACTCAGAATCTAAAAGGGTTTGGCATCTCGGAAATGCCCTTGGCCATTGGATCCGCGGCAGCAATTCTACAATACCTGCAATTCACTCATCATACCCACATCGACCATATCAATCGTATTTCTCGAATCGACGAGGGTGATTCAGTTTGGATCGATGGTTTTACTTCAAGAAACTTAGAATTAACCCGTCCGATTTATCAAGGCGGCACAGCTGTAATTGATGTCATTGATAAAACATGCACAGCGATGGGCGCCAGAATGCTCCGAAACTGGCTGGTATTTCCGCTGCTTAATCGCAAGGCAATTGAAAACAGACATCAGCGAGTTGAAGTCTTCATTAACAACCCATCGGAAACATCGGCATTTCGCGATACAATGAAACAAATTGGCGACCTACAACGCTTGGTTTCCAAAGTAGCACTTAGAAAAATTGGTCCGCGTGAATGCCTCACACTGGGATATGGCCTCGATAATTTGGCCGATTGTAAAACCCTTTTCGAAAATAGCTCAGATCCACAACTACAGGCGTTGGCACAAAAAATCGATTCGCTGCCCAAACTACAGTCGCTGATTTCCGACCGTATGTTAGCCGATGCGCCTGCCGTAGCTGCCAAAGGGAACATTTTCAAATCGCATGTACATCCCGAATTACAAGATCTTCGCGACCTTACCACATCGGGCAAAGACAAACTCATAGAAATCCAACAAGCTGAAATTCAGCGCAGTGGCATCACATCATTAAAAATTGGATTTAACAACGTTTTTGGATACTATCTAGAGGTCACCAACTCCCATAAAGACAAGGCTCCCGAAGATTGGATTAGAAAACAAACGCTTACAAATGCGGAGCGATACATCACACCAGAGCTCAAAATATATGAGGAAAAAATCCTCAATGCGGAAGATCTAATCCTAACGTTGGAGGCACAACTTTGGGAATCGCTACTCAACGACATGAGCGAATTTGTCCCCCTGCTGCAGCAACAAGCCACCATTTTGGCGGAATTGGACGTACTGGCGGGATTTGCTCAGTTGGCCATGGACTGCAACTACTGCAAGCCAACCTTGAACGATGGTTACGATTTGCTCCTAAAGGACTGCCGACACCCTGTCATTGAATTTCAACTACCCGCCGGTGAGTCATACATCCCCAATACCATTCAACTAAATAAAGACGATCAGCGCATCATAATTCTTACCGGTCCTAACATGAGTGGAAAGAGCGCGATATTACGACAAACCGCATTGGCTGTCATCCTGGCCCAAATTGGCTGTTATGTCCCTTGCAGCGAGGCTCATATTGGCATTACCGATAAGATTTACACCCGCGTGGGCGCATCGGACAATATTTCGGTTGGAGAAAGTACGTTCATGGTGGAAATGTCGGAAACGGCCTCTATTCTTAACAACTTGAGCGATCGCAGCTTGGTATTGTTGGATGAAATCGGTCGTGGCACAAGCACCTACGATGGCGTCTCGCTTGCCTGGAGCATCGCAGAGTACATACACTCCCACCCTTCGGCTCCCAAAACCCTTTTTGCAACCCACTATCATGAACTCAATGAATTGGAAAGCAAATGCCCAGGAATCGTCAATTTTCATATTTCCATCAAAGAACAAGGGGCTCAAATTGTCTTTTTGCGCAAACTAACCCGCGGTGGCAGCGAACATAGTTTCGGTATCCATGTCGCCCAGCTCGCCGGAATCCCCAACGCTGTATTAATTAGAGCCACCGAGATATTGAATATACTGGAAGAAGATCGGTCTAACTTATCGCCCCAAAAAACACTGAAAAATACGAGTACCAAGCCCGTTTATCAGATGAATATGTTTCAAACGGAGGACCCAAAACTCATTCAGGTAAAGAAATTGCTAGCAAGCATCGACATTAACACCCTCACCCCCATCGAAGCCTTGCTAAAACTGCAAGCCGTGCAGGGAATTCTCAACGAGAAAATCAATTAAAAACTGTAGTTACAACCCAATGCGGGGAGTATCGGCAACTGGTCTACTCGCTTTCCTTTTACCCTGTCGTAATAGAATATGTTATTTCTATTGTAAACGTTGGTCACACTGAAAAGCAAGTTAAACTCACTGCCCTCGCGGAAAGCCCACTTGCGTTTTATCGAAAAGTCTAAACGATGATAATATGGCAAACGTCCGCGATTGATTTGGGCGTATACAATGCCTAACTGACCATTGGCTGCCGTATAATCGGTCCCGATCCCTTGCTGGAAATTGTACTTTTCGTAATAACCTTGAGTTTGGGTAAAAGGAAATCCAGATCCAAAGTTCCATCGCAAAGAAACCTCAGACGGATGCTTTTTGTCAAATTCGTAGTTCAGTAGAATGTTGGCGTTATGACGTCGGTCGAAATTGGGCTGATAATGCGAAATTCCATCAAAACGATTGACATACGTTAAGGAGTAAACCGCCCACAAATACCAATGTTTATCAGAATATTTATACGAAATATCGCCGCCATAAGCATTTCCATTTTCAATGATAAAATCCTGTCTCAAACGCTGGGGCTTATCCAAATTAAATTCATCGTCTGAAAACAGCTTATCCCTGTTGATATTGGTGATCTGATCAAATATCTTCACAAACGATTCAATATTGATCGTCTGCTTTTTGTCGATGCGATAATCAAACCCAGCAACTGCGTGCCTAGCCTTCTGCAAACGCGTAGTTACGGGCTTACCATTGAATGAATCTGGAAGATTATCCGGACCCGATAAGAATCCGTAGAATAAATTCACCACGTCTCTATCGCTCATTGCCGATAATAAATTCTGAGAATAAATCCCAACGGCAAATTTGATTCCTATTGACTTCAACGGCATGTAACGCAATTGAAATCTAGGCTCCAAACTACCATTGCTTAACGACGCATAATATTGATTACGCAATCCAATGTTACAAATCAACTTCTTACGAACCACGCGATAATTACCAAAAGAGTTGATCTCTGTTGTGCTCTCTAACTGATTGATTTTTCGATCGTTGGAATTATACAATTGAAAATTGGTTTGAAATCCATTTAACTCAAGACCCCATTTAAAATCATCCCGTTTAAAGTTATAGGAGAAATTCATCCCTAAGTTAAAACCGCCAATGGAGCTATTTCTTGGCTTCGCATCTTGCTCTTTCTGTTCGATGCTATACTGACTCCATAAAAAGAAACCATCAACACGCGTCTTCGCCTGCTCGGGAACCACCAAGAACTTGCCACCCAAGCCTGTCGACGTCCAACCGTAGCGCGTAGACCCCGGAAAAGCCACATTGTCGGAAAATCTAAACCCATACAATTTGGTATACCCACCATTGGCCGAGTTGAAACTCATTTTCACAAACAAATCGCCAAAATTGTAAGGCAACTTATCGGGATTGGCATAATTATAGAGCAATCGCGACGATTCACGCAAGAATGAATTCTTGTAGGATACGGCAATGGAGCTGTTATTTTTTCCTTGTTGATACTTTCGCAAGGGCGATTCCAATAGCAATTTTGATGTAAATGTGGTCAAACCCACCTTTCCCACCATCCGCTTTCGGTTGCCATCGCGGGTTTTAATATCAACCACTGCAGAAACCCTACCTCCATATTCTGAGCCAAACCCGGCACTATAAACATCTGCGGTTTGAATCAAATCGGTCTCAAAGACAGAGAAAAGTCCAATAGAGTGAAAAGGATTGTAAATAGTAAGTCCATCCATCATCACCTTATTCATAATTGGCGAACCACCTCTGATGTACAATTGTCCGCCTTGGTCTCCACTAAACACCACGCCTGGCAAAATCTGTAAGTACTGTAAGATATCGGGTTCGGCGCCCACCGCAGGCATTTTATAAATCGCACGTGCTTCGATATTTGTCACACCCACTTGCGCATCCCTAGCCTTTCCCTTTACAGAAATTTCTACCGCCTCCATGGACGAAATGTGTTGCAAATAAAAATCTTTCTTGGTGTTGATATCTGCGAACACCTTCACCTTTTCATAAAGCGTATCAAAACCACCGTGGGAAACCCGCACCCAATAATCGCCGGGAGTTAAACCCGTTAATGCATAATAACCGTCGTTGTCTGAAAGGATGGAGCGAACCACCGTACCATCAGACTTGTCCTTTACCGCTGTGATTACCGACGCAACGGAGCGATCACCATTGTCGCCGTCGTAAACAAACCCCCGAATATCACTTTTAGTTGATTGCCCCTGCCCCATAATTGGTGACAAAGCCAATACACAAATTAAAAATCGCCACATCAATGCTTCAAAAATACACCGAAAATTATTAAGTCACATTTTTTTCATCGATAAGCAAACATTGAGAACTATTTTTGCATTCTACATGGTTTACCGTTTTAAAGTTTGGTTCGACGACATGGACGATATTGTTCGATGGATTGAAATTAGGCCCTCGCATACTTTCATGGACTTCCACAACATCATTCAAGAAGCAATTGGCTTTGATAACAAGGAGGCAGCCAGTTTTTTTGTAAGCGATGATCGTTGGCGTAAAATTTCTGAAATCAAAAAAGAGAAGCCAGCGCATGCCGAAGGCGACCTCACCGGCAATCTAGATGCGCCGTTGATGGCTGATGTCAAAATACGAACATGCGTAAACGATCCCCACCAGCATTTTATTTACATCTTCGATTATAATGTCCAATGGACTTTGATGTGCGAGTTGATTAGCATCGAAGCCAGCAACGATAAACAAGTGTATCCAAGGGTATATCGTACAGAAGGAAAGCCACCTAGACAGCACAACGATAGTAAGTTTAAGATGCTAGACGATAATGAATTTGATACTTTGGCAGAAAAAATCTTGGCTGCAAAAGGTATCAAGAGTTTATTGGTTGAACATGAAGAGGAATTGCTCGCGGCGGAAGTTGACGATGACGATTTAGATAATGATTTAGACAATGACGAGGATGGAGATGGAGATGAGGAGGATCATGATGAATTTGGATTCAGCGGTCTCAGCGATGGCATCGATGCGGATGATTTAAAATAATTCAAATTGATGAACAAACCCACCATTATCGTAGTGGGAGGCCCCACCGCTTCTGGCAAAACCCCAGCTGCCATTGATTTGGCATTGAAACTCAATACCGAAATCATCAACGTTGATAGTCGACAAGTATACAAGGAACTTCAGATTGGCGTAGCCAAACCCAGCGAGGAAGAATTATTGAAAGTAACGCATCATGGTGTCTCTACCGTTGGAATCCATGAGCATTACAATGCGGGTATGCATTCAGAACATTTCGAATCAACCATCCAAAATCATACTGGATTCGTTATCTTCCAGCTTTGAACCCAAGAAATTAACTGCAGTAATGGGTCCGTCCGGCAGTGGCAAAACAAGTTTGTTGAAAGTATTAACTGGACGGATGGGCTCGTCTGGTGCAGCTGGGTTACATTATTCCA
>ENA-OUVC01001453-OUVC01001453.1-marine-metagenome-genome-assembly--contig:-NODE-1453-length-14085-cov-2.721088_pt1 | contig 14085 bp, 14 predicted proteins | sample MGYA00248622_ERZ508571 | MGnify/ENA primary metagenome ERZ508571 (study PRJEB26236, sample SAMN06267175) | marine metagenome | isolation source: Columbia River Estuary | place: USA:Columbia River... | reverse complement strand
ACAGCTCTTGATCATTACTCACCAGAAGCGCACTATGGAAATTGCCGATGCGCTGTATGGCGTATCGATGCGTGGCGATGGTGTTACTCAGGTCATTAGCCAGCGCATCACCCATGATGATCACGACAATCCAGAGCAACGTGCTGATGCTCAAATGGCAAACAATTCTTAATCTAAGGACTAATCGATGAACCAAAATTCCTCATTGGTCATTTCAATTGCAGTAGCCGTTGTATTGGTAATTGCGGTCGCTATTTTTTTGGCTTCTAGAAAATCCAGCGGCAAGAAACAAAACGTTGCTGCTCCTATCGCTCCAACTAAAGTTTCTGAACCAGCAGTTCAAATTTCAGCGCAACAAGTTGAAACGTCAAAAGTTGAAGTAAACCCGGTGTCACTGGCTGAAATCCCTGGCACAGTTGAATCAAAGCAAGTGCCCACGGATGTTCCAGAATCCATGGAAGGGCGAAGGCTCAAGTTGCGAGAGCGCCTGGGTCGCTCGCAAGGAAGTCTTGGCCAAGTCTTTCGGCAAACATTTTCAGGCTCAACAATCAGTGATGATGCTTGGCAAGATTTAGAAGACACCTTGATCATGGCGGATCTCGGCGTCAGTGCCGCAACTGGAATTGTTGAAACCCTAAAGGGCGCTGTGAAAAAATCTGGCGCGAGTTCTGCTGATGAATTGCATGAGATTGCAAAGGCCGAACTAATCAAACTGGTCGATGGTGGCTTTGATCGAACTATGCACGTGGATCGTCACCCAGATCGACCAGCCGTAGTTTTAACCGTAGGCGTAAATGGCACAGGTAAGACAACCACGACTGGCAAGCTTGCTCGAATGCTTTCGGCCCAAGACAAAGATGTTTTGCTTGGTGCAGCCGATACCTTCCGCGCTGCAGCCGCTGAGCAGTTAACAACCTGGGGCGATCGTGTTGGCGTTCCAGTTATCAGGGGAGCCGAAGGTAGCGATCCAGCATCAGTTGCCTTTGAATCAGTTACTGCAGGTCAGGAGCAAGAAGTTGACGTTGTGTTGATTGATACTGCGGGCCGTTTACACACAAAACAAGGTTTGATGGATGAGCTCGGCAAGGTTTATCGCGTTGCTGGAAAACTCGGCGGAGTAGATGAAGTCTTGCTAGTTATCGATGCCACCACAGGCCAGAACGGTTTAACTCAAGCAAGAGTTTTCAGTGAAGTGGTTCCAGTAACTGGTGTGGTTTTGAGCAAGTTAGATGGCACTGCTAAAGGTGGCATCATCGTGGCGATCCAAGATGCACTCGGTGTTCCAGTTAAATTGGTAGGCCTTGGCGAAGGCCCTGATGACTTAGCACCATTCGATGCCAAGGATTTTGTTGCTGGACTACTTGCCTAACCAAATTTCTTAACCAATAGAAGTTTTTGTAACTAAACCATTGTCGATTTCTAGATTAATTCGATTGATTCGGTAATCCATTGTCATTGGGTAGGACTCATCGTCTCTGCGAACTACACGGTAGTCCAATTGCTCACTACTAATTCCTTCAATAGTTTGAATAGCTTCCTCTTCGGTCATGCCTATGACTTCCTGAGATACGGCAATAACGGTAGGAGATGGCTCAAATTGCATATCGGAACTCGAACTCTCTGGCGCAGGAATACTACTTGAAGTAACCGCATCATTTGGACTTTGGCTACTGCAGGCAGTTAGCGCCAACATGGCAACTACGGTTCCTGCAAGCAATTTCATATCTTTATTATGCCCATATATGTTCTGACTAATCGTGCACTAAAGTCAAAGGCAAATACCTAGTTGGAGTCATAAATGAGTGGACCAATTTCAAGAATTGCGCAGGCAGTTTCTGAAGGCAAGTTAACGCCAACTCAAACCGTTTCCAAAGCCTTGGAAAACATTGAGTCAAGTAATCCCACTCTCAACTACATGGCTCAACATTGTGCGGAATCCGCGCTTGAAGCCGCCGCTAGCCACTCAGCCGTCGGAGTTCTGGCAGGAGTTCCAGTTTTAGTAAAAGACTTAGAGCAAGTTATTGGACTACCAACTCGAAAAGGAAGCCTGGCACTTTCAGATGCGCCACCAGAGAAAGTCGACGGAACTGTAGTTGCTCGATTGAAGGCAGCCGGCGCAATCGTTGTAGGTAAGACAACACTTCCAGAATTTGCTATCGAAGGTTACACCGCTAATCGGGCAACGGGAGTAACTCACAATCCTTGGAATCTTGAATTATCTCCTGGCGGATCAAGTGGTGGCTCGGCCGCAGCAATCAGTGCTGGTGTAGTTCCGATTGCCACTGCAACAGATGGCGGAGGATCGATACGAATTCCAGCTGCATTTTGTGGACTAGTTGGATTGAAGCCATCAAACGGAGTAATCGGTCGTTGGCCAACCCAAGACTGGATTGATTTTTCAACTGAAGGTCCATTTACCACCACAGTTAGTGACCTTCGCCTGTTGATGTCAGTAATTGCGGGAGCAGTAAATGGTGATCCAATTGGTGAAGTAGGAGTGCGACCACAGGACTATTTGAATTTCCAGAATCAAAGGCCAACAAAGATTTATGCAGCAACTAGAACTTCAGATTTCGGTGACTTACCTGCCGAGTTAGAACAAGTCTTTCGTGGGGCAGTTGCCGAACTAAGTGGTCAGCTAAATCAACAAGTTACTTGGATTGAACCTGGCTCACTGTTTGGAACAGCTGATCCTGACTTGGACTGGTTCACCACAGCAACAGCTGAACACTTAGTTTCATTAGGCAGGGATTGGGTGGTTGAGAACTTTGATCTTCTGCATCCAGCGAGCCAAGAGTTTTTCACTCAGGGCATGAATGCTGATTTGGATGAATACCTTGAGGCTCGCCGCCGCAGATTTGAATACGTTCGCGTAATGGATGAGCTGTTAGCTGGAGACGCAATTCTCTTAACTCCAACTGTGGCTGAAATAGGTTGGTTTGCAGATGGTCGATTGTCTCCAGATTCACCAGCAGCACTTTCGCCACCAGAAAGTTACTCAACAGCACTGCAAAATATCACTGGGCATCCTGCGATCTCGTTGCCACTGCCTGTTATGAGCAGTGGACTGCCCGGTGCATTGCAAATCACAGCCGGAAGATATCGCGAAGACTTGTTGCTCGACATGGCGCAAAACTGGGAACGCACAAACCCTTGGCAACTTAACGCTACGGGTTACGAAGCATTCGACGCTTTTCTAGATTAAAGGCAAGCGTTACGAAGGCGCCATAACGCTAAGCAAGTCATAAATTACATGTGAAGCTGCAACACCTGTCATTTGCGCATGATCATATGCAGGTGCGACTTCCACAACATCCGCGCCAACAATGTTCATCTCACCAAACGAACGAATAACTTTTAGCAATTCCCGACTAGTTAGACCACCAGCTTCTGGAGTTCCGGTGCCAGGAGCATGTGATGGATCCAAGACATCTATATCAATAGACACATACATTGGTCGATTCTGAACTCGATCGCGAATCTTATCGATTGCGCCCTGTGGTCCGATGTCTTCAAATTCAATGGAAGAAAAGATTTCAAAACCCAAACTCTTGTCTTGGTCTAAATCTTTAGCGGAGTAAAGCGGGCCACGAATGCCAACGTGGATAGATCCTTCTCTATCAATCAAGCCTTCTTCTGAGGCACGTCTAAATGGTGTGCCATGGGTGTAGTCCATACCAACATAGTAATCCCAAGTATCAAGGTGGGCATCAAAGTGCACCACGCTTATAGGTCCATGCTTTGCAGCCATGGTCCGGAGTAATGGCAGAGCTATGGTGTGATCGCCACCAATAGTTATCAATCGTTTTGCGCGTTCGTGCAAATCTCTGGATCCGCGTTCAATCTGGGCAATCGCTTCTTCGATGTGAAACGGATTGGCAGCTATGTCACCAGCATCCGCTACTTGCTGTGAGGCAAATGGGGACTTGCTTCCGGCTGGATTGAATGGTCGCAATAAGCGTGAAGATTCCCGCACATGACTTGGCCCAAATCTAGCTCCAGGTCGGTAACTAACTCCGGTATCAAATGGAATACCTACTAATGCAACATCTACGTCGGAAACTTCATCGATAAACGGTAGGCGAGCGAAAGTGCCCAAGCCGGCATACCTTGGAACTTGAGTTGCATCCACCTGACCAACGACATCACCAGTTAAAAGTCGAGGCAGTGATTCGTTACTCATTTGGTTCCAATCTAGTTAACGGGAATATTCCTACTTAATGAACGATTATCTAGCAAAAGCATTGATTTATCAGGGGTTTGCCCGAGGTGCACGAATTATTGCAAATCCCTTGCCAGAACGAATTTGCAGGTCTACTTTGCTATTAACAGCAACGGACTAGCCATTGCTGGGTGTGTTGAGCGTTTGGAGTACGCATGACAAAGGTAAGTATCACAGTCGATGGAGTTCTTCACGAAAGTGAAGTTGAACCACGAACTTTATTAGTTCATTACTTGCGCGAACAGGTAGGAAAAGTTGGAACCGTTGTTGGTTGCGACACCTCAAGCTGTGGCGCATGCACAATTTTACTTGATGGCCGCAGCGCAAAATCTTGCAGTGTGTTAGCCGTACAGGCTGATGGCTCATCAGTTACCACAATCGAAGGTTTAGCTGGAGACGAGTGGCATCCAGTGCAAGCTGCGTTCAAGGAATGCCATGGTTTGCAATGTGGTTACTGCACCCCAGGAATGGTGTTGTCTGCAGTTGACTTGCTCAGCGAGAACCCAAATCCAACCGAAGCAGAGATTAGAGAAGGCCTTGAAGGCAACCTCTGTCGCTGCACGGGTTATCACAACATTGTTAAGTCAGTTGCACTTGCAGCTGAAACTATGAAGGGCGGAAAGTAATGACTGAATTAGCAGAACACGTAGCCGCTATCGGACGTCCACTTAAGCGCAAGGAAGACGCTCGACTACTAACGGGCAAGACGCAATGGACTGACAACATTCAGTTGGCAGGCGCACTTCACATGGCGATTTTGCGTAGCCCGATGGGACATGCCAAGATCACCAAACTTGATGTCTCCGGTGCGCTTAAGTATCCAGGTGTCGAAGCAGCTTATGGTGCAGACGAGTTGGGTGACTTGAATGCGTCTGTGCCATGTGTCTGGCCAGTAACTGATGACATGGTCGCGCCTGACTTCCCAGCGCTTGCAAAGGGCGAAGTTCGTCACATGGGCGACTGTGTTGCATTGGTGCTCGCAGGAACAGCAGCTCAAGCTGCTGATGCGCTTGAAGGCATAGTGGTCGAATACTCATCACTACCAGCAGTTATCGATATGGATGATGCGATTAAAGATGGTAGCCCGCTAGTTCACTCCGATAAGGGAACTAACAAGTGCTACACCTATAAGTTGCAACCACAAGGCGATGGCGCGTACGAGGCAGCCAAAGCTAAGGCAGATATTGTTGTTAAGCGTCGATTTGTTAACCAGCGATTGATCCCAGCATTCATGGAACCGCGCGCTGTCGTGGCTTCTCCAATGGGAACTTCCGGCGAACTAACAATTTGGTCAGCAACTCAGGTGCCGCACGTACTTCGAGTACTGCTTGCTTTGGTCACAGGGGTATCAGAGAACAAGTTGCGCGTTGTGGCTCCAGATGTCGGCGGCGGCTTCGGTGGCAAACTCCAGTGCTACCGCGAAGAAATTCTCTGTGTTGCGCTAGCCAACAAGCTAGGTCGACCTATTAAGTGGACCGAAACTCGCAGCGAAGACATGATGGCTACCCACCATGGTCGCGATCAACTTCAGGACATTGAAATTGCCGCAACCAAGGATGGCAAGTTACTTGGTCTAAAGGTTGACCTCATTGCAAACATGGGCGCATACCTACAGATCATCACACCTGGTATTCCATTGCTAGGCATGTTTATGTATCCAGCGATTTACAAGATGGATGCCTACGACTTCTCGTGCATTGGTGTGTTCACAAACACCACACCAACTGATGCATACCGTGGCGCAGGTCGACCAGAATCTACCTACGCCATCGAACGAATCATGGATGAACTAGCTAATGAACTTGGCATGGAGCCAATGGAATTGCGTAAGAAGAACTGGATCAAACACGAAGAGTTCCCTTACACAACGGTTGCTGGCTTAACTTACGATTCGGGTAACTATGAAGCTGCTACCGACAAGGCGATGGCTTTGTTTAAGTACGACGAATTGCGTGCAGAGCAAGTAAAGCGTCGTGCCTCCGGTGACAAAGTTCAGCTCGGTATCGGCATTTCGACATTTACTGAAATGTGTGGTCTTGCACCGTCCCGAACTTTAGGAGCACTGAAGTATGTCGCTGGTGGTTGGGAACACTGCACAATTCGCGTACTGCCAACTGGCAAGGTTGAATTGGTAACTGGAACTTCGCCTCATGGTCAAGGCCATGAAACTGCGTGGAGCCAGATTGCAAGTGACACTCTGGGTATTCCAGTAGATGACATTGAAGTTATTCACGGTGACACTCGTACCTCGCCATACGGCATGGACACTTACGGTTCGCGTTCGCTAGCAGTTGGTGGCCAGGCCATCTTGCGCGCAGGTGAAAAGGTAGTTGAGAAGGCTCGCTTGATTGCGGCTCATCAACTTGAGTGCAGCGCCAATGACTTGGAATTCGATAATGGTGTATTCCGCGTTAAGGGTGACCCTTCAAAGGAAAAGGCAATTCAAGCAGTGGCATTCGAGGCATTCTCTGCGCACGATTTGCCAGATGGTTTGGAGCCAACTTTGCAGGCTGAATCAACTGTGGATCCACAGGACTTCAGCTACCCACATGGAACTCATCTTTGTGCCATGGAAGTTGACACTGAAACCGGCAAGAGCACAATTCGTTCTTATGTTTGTGTCGATGACATTGGTATTCAAATCAATCCATTAATTGTCGAAGGACAAGTACATGGCGGTTTGGCTCAAGGAATTGCGCAAGCACTTTACGAAGGTGCGGTTTACGATTCTGACGGTCAGCTTTTGACTGCTTCATTTGCCGATTACTTGGTACCTAGTGCACCAGATCTGCCATCGTTTGTAACTGATCACACAGTCACACCATCGACAACGAATCCACTCGGCACTAAGGGCGTAGGTGAAGCTGGCGCGATCGCATCAACCCCAGCAGTTATCAATGCCATCGTGGATGCGCTTCGACCATACGGAGTTAACGATGTACCGATGCCGGCACTTCCAATGACAGTATGGCGAACGCTTAACGCTGCTCGCCAAGGAGGCAAATAATGATTCCATCAAAATTTGACTACGTTCGGCCAAATTCAGTTGATGAAGCGGTCGCTGCGCTTAAGGCTGGTGGTGAAGACTCCAAGGTAATCACCGGTGGACAGTCAATGTTGCCATTGTTGCGACTTCGTCTTGCTGCACCTTCAGTACTCGTTGATTGCGCTCGTATCGACGAGATGAAGGGCATTAAAGACAATGGCGATTCAGTAACGATTGGAGCTGCCTCAACTCACTGGGATGTGTTAAATAACGACATCGTAAAGACTCACGTCAAGTTGTTGGCAGATGCCACCGCTACGGTTGCAGATCCACAAGTGCGCCATCGCGGAACTTTTGGTGGTGCATTAGCGCACGGTGATCCAGCAGGTGACTTGCCGGCAGTGGTTTTGGCACTTGATGCAACTTTTGAAATTGCTGGAGCAAAAGGTCGTCGTCAGGTAACAGCAAAAGATTTCTTTGTTGATTACTTCACGACAGCTGTTGGGCCAGATGAAATTCTGGTTTCAGTCACAATTCCAAAACTTGGAAAGGGTTGGGGAACTTGCTACGAGAAGTTCAACCGCACCGCAAATGGCTGGGCAATCGTTGGAGTCGCAGCCGCAGTAAAGGTTGAAGGTGGAAAAATCACGGAAGCAAGAATCGGTTTAACAAACTGTGCTTCAGTTCCAGTCCGCGCTTCCAGCGTCGAGTCTGCACTTAAGGGTGTATCCGCTTCTGCCGCTGAAATCGAATCTGCTTCCCAAAGCGCAGCTGATGGCACTCGTGCCACTAGCGACTTAGGAGCAGATAAGGAGTACCGAGAGCACTTAATGCGAGTACTAACTGCACGTGCAGTTAGTTGCGCAGCCGGCGCCTAATTAACTGTTAAAAAGCCCCTGGATTCCAAGTGAATCCGGGGGCTTTTTAGGTCTGCAAGACGCCAAGGCGATCCCGCTCTAGAGTTTGTCTTTATGCAATCGATGTCAACCTTGGAGCTAATCCAGGAATGGGCCGTTATGTCGGCTTGGATGATGGCACCATTGGCTTTGATTTTGGCCGCTCGCACCCGTCAAACATTCGGGTTTGTGTTCATTAGTGTTTTGAGTTTTCTCGGCATTTGGGCAGTCCTGGGAGTACCAATCGGCATTGCCATGACTCTGCTGCACAACTTTGATCATGCCGTCGTAAGTGCCGCTTTGTTGGCAGCCGCTGGTGCTTATCAATTCTCAAGGCGCCATGAGCACGCAATCCTAGATTGCATGGAGACTTCGGATAGCAACTTGTGGTTTGGTATGCGTACAGGTTGGACTTGTTTTGTGGCATGTGGGCCGTTAATGATTGGTGCTTACGCAATCATGCCAAGTTCACCCTGGTTTATGTTGGCCATCACGGTTGTTATGGTGGCGGAATTTACCTCGAAGAATCGGTTTATTGTAGCTCGTTCGGTTGGATTGATAGCAGCAGTTGCATCCGCTGGAGTTTTGTTCTTATCTGGACCAATTACTTTTGGAAATTTTCCAACTGTTGGTCAGCACATTAATCATTAGCGCTATGAGTAATTAACTGACCCAATTAACTATCCCGATTAACTGGGACGCTCGTCCATATCTTCGCCGGTTGCAATATCGCCCACTTCAACTAAAACAATTTCTTCTGGATGATTTGCGATAAAAGATCGTGCGCCTTGGTCACCCGTTGCACTCGCGGCAAGCTCAGGCCACGTGGCTCGTGCAAACTTAACTGGATGCCCACGCTTTCCGTCATAGCAAGCAACCACAATTTCACCAGGGGAGTTAACTACACGAGTGACTGCCGCACTAGTTAGTCCTGGCAGATCTACCAAACTAACCAAGACCTCATCAATTTCAGATTCTCCATTTAATGTGGCCAGGCCAACTTGTAAGGAAGATCCCATGCCAGATTTCCAGTTCTGGTTTTCTAGGACCGTAGCATTTGGTACTTCGCCTAACCAGGCACCAAGTACAACAAAAACTGGGTCACATCCCGCCTCAGCCAAAACTTGAACCGCACGATCAACTAATCGTTGACCATTATGAACATAGGGTGCCTTGGGTCCACCAAATCTCTTACCTTCACCAGCCGCGAGTACTAAGCCAGCAGTGGTCATCTTGGCGCACCCGGATGAATTGTGCCATCAGTTTGTGCCAAATTCTTGCCAGAGCCACCCCAGCGATCCTGGATGATTTCGGCAACTATAGAAATAGCCGTTTCCTCCGGAGTACGAGCACCTAGGTCCAGGCCGATAGGTGACTTAATACGCTGCAGATCTGCTTGGCTCACGCCCGCTTCAATTAGTCGAGCAACTCGATCGTCGTGTGTTTTGCGCGAACCCATGGCACCGATGTAAGCAGCCTTAGTTTTCAAAGCTTCGATTACCACTGGAACATCAAACTTTGGATCGTGCGTCAAAATACAAATAACGGTCCGTGAATCAATTTCTTGTTTGGCCAGCCAGCGATGTGGCCAGTCATTAACAACCTCGTCAGCATCAGGAAAACGCTTCTTGGTAGCAAAAACTTCTCGCGCATCACAAACTGTGACATAGAAGCCAAGGAACTTACCGGCTTTGGCAACTGCAGCTGCAAAATCAATTGCGCCAAAAACTAACATGCGTGGTTTAGGCGCAAAGGTGGAAACAAATATTTCAAGGTCACCTTCGAGGCGTTCGCCGTCCGAGCCGTAATGCAAGAAGCCTGTGGTACCCGATTCCAGCAAACCCAGAACGTCGGCACCCACGGCAGAATTAAGGCGTGAACTTCCTAAGTCTCCAGCAATTCGATCTGGCCAAACCACTAAATGCTTACCAACGTGAGCAGTGCCATTTACTACAGTTGCAACGGCCACCGGTTGATCTGCTTGAACACTGGCGAACAAGTCGGGAAGTTCTGGCCAAGTTTCCTTAGAAACTTGCTCTACGAATACCTCCAAGATGCCACCGCAAGTCAGTCCAACTGCGAAGGCATCATCATTACTAATTCCATATTTTTCAAACTGCGGTACGCCATTTGCAATAACTTCGCCAGCGAGCTCATAAACCGCTCCTTCAACACAGCCACCACTGACTGAACCGGTAGCCTCGCCAGCTACATTCACCAACATTGAAGCTCCTGCGGGACGTGGAGCAGAGCGCCAGGTACGAACGACAGTTGCCATGGCGGTAGTGTCGCCGGCTTGGTAAGCGGCGAATAACTCGTCGAGAACTTCTTTCAAGTAACTGTCCTTATTGTCGGATGTTCTTAACCCTAAGGCAGATCAAGCCACTGCACTATTTGACCAGATTCTGCGCCACCTGCAGGCAAGACTGCATAGCCATCAGCCTTAACAAAGCCACGAAGCATCGAGGAATCCAGGTGTTCTAATGGCGTTACTGAGTTTCCAGATTCCGAACACAAAACCAAGCGCACCTCACGCGCTGGCCCCTTTAGACCGGTAACTAAAACTCGCTCTTGAAGCTGCGGTAGCGCATTGCCAGTGGAACCTGCAATTAACGAAGTTGCCAAGCTGAGTAGCCCAATAACTGCAGACTGCGGATTTCCAGGTAAGCCAATTAGGAACTGCTTACCAATGCGCGCCATTAATTGGTGGTAGCCCGGACGAACCAACACTGCATCGATTATGAATTCTCCGCCAGCATCAACGATTGCGTTATGTAGGTGGTCAACGGGTCCAGCTGCAGTACCACCCGTTGTAATGATCAGATCTGCTTTCGAATTTGTAATCGCTGCAAAGTGATCTGGCAAAGTGTCAGCAATATGGCGAACTTCATTTAGTTCTGCCCCAATGTGCGAAATCCAAAGTGGTAGCTGGGGACCGAGTGAATCCCTCACTTTGCCTTCTCGTGAAGGTCCATCTGTGAGAAGTTCATCACCAAAAATCAAAACGTCAACAACAAGTTTCTTGAAAACAGTTACTTCGTCATGACCACCAGCAGCTGCCACCCCGATGATCGCTGGCGTTAACTTTGTGCCATTTGGAATTAACACATCACCAGATTTTGCTTCATAGCCACTTGGCCGAACATCATGAAAAAAGGGAAGTGCGCCTTCGGAATCCAAGATTCCAGCGGCACCAGCGATCGCACTAACGGTTTGTTCAGCAACCGAGCTTTCTTCGTCCTTGAGCGCCGCGGTCGCACCCTCTGGCATAACGGCACCGGTTGCAATGTGGACACATTCTCCAGGGTTTAGTTGAGAAACAAATTCATGTCCGGCGAGAGCATCTCCGACTCGAGTCCAAGGCCCCGGACCACTGACCGCCCAACCATCAATTCGCGAAGCAGCGAATGGCGGCATGTCCCCAAGCGCGACAACATCAGCTGCCAGTACAAATCCACCAGCTTGCTCAAGTTTTAGGGAGATTGTGCTCGTCAAATTTCCGGCCTGATGCGCGAGTTTCCTAGCCTCATGCCAAGACACTTCAAACTCTGGATTCGCACTCATAAGACTATTGTTCTAGATTTCCACAATGCGATACGCAGAACCAAGGAAAACCCTATAAATAAGGGCTTGCACTATCGCAAACGACAATTTCAAACAATAATGAAGCCATGGCAAATGTTGCTCGCGCTTTTGTGACCACCGATGTGATTTTGGTGTCAGAACTAGCTGCTGCCGTGCGCTCAAATACCGCGGGTGCCATTGTTACATTTTCTGGGGATGTGCGCGATAACGATCATGGCCGAGACGTTGCCTCTTTGGAATATGAAGCACATCCAACCGCCCAAAACTTATTGGAAAAAGTTGCCAGCGAAATTGCCGCGCGCCATGAGGTATTGAGTGTCGCGGTTGCCCATCGACATGGTCCAATCCCAATTGGTGAATCAGCACTTGTTGCTGCTGTGGCGGCCAAGCACCGCAAAGCTGCCTTTGAAGCGTGCGCTGATCTAGTAGATGAAGTGAAAGCACAAATTCCAATTTGGAAACACCAGGTTTTCGCAGATGGAACTGATGAATGGGTGAATTGCGCATGAGTACTTTAATTGACACATTTGGTCGAGTGCACCGAGACATTCGAGTTTCATTAACAGATCGCTGCAACCTGCGTTGTACATATTGCATGCCTCATGATTTTGCGGCATGGATGCCATCCGAAGATTTGTTAACAACTGACGAGCTGATGACAATTCTTGAAGTCGGCATTGATGCTGGAATTGATGAAGTCCGATTAACGGGCGGTGAGCCGTTACTTCGCCCAGACATTGTGGAAATTGTGGCTCGCATCAACAGCCTGCCAAATCCACCAAAACTTTCCTTGACTACTAATGGAATTCGTTTAGCTGCGTTAGCACAACCGCTCAAAGATGCAGGTTTAGAGCGTGTGAATATTTCACTAGACACTTTAAGTGCAGAGCGGTTTAAGGCAATGACTTTTAGAGATCGTTTTGATGATGTTCTTAAGGGCATCAAGAGTGCCCGGGATGCAGACTTAACTCCAATCAAAATCAACACAGTATTGATGCCAGGTGTTAATGATGATGAAGCAGTTGGCTTGCTGAAATGGGCACTCGATGAAGGACTTAAACTTCGATTCATAGAACAGATGCCACTTGATGCTGGCGGAGTTTGGGATCGATCCACAATGGTTACTGCAGATGATGTTTTTCATGCACTTAACCCAGTGTTCTCGTTGACTCCAGTTGAAGCTCGAGGATCAGCGCCGGCCGAAGAATTCTTAGTTAATGGTGGTCCTGAAACAGTTGGAATTATTGCAAGCGTTACTCGACCATTCTGTGGATCATGTGATCGTTTGCGCCTGACATCAGATGGTCAGCTTCGCTCCTGCTTGTTTGCTACCAAAGAAATGGATCTGCGTTCGGTACTTCGAGAATCAGATGACAGCGATGAAGCCAAGCGCGCCGAAATTGCACTGCGGTTTGGTAAGACAGTATTGAGCAAACTTCCAGGACATGGAATTAATGACCCAAGCTTTATCCAGCCAGCAAGGCCCATGTCAGCAATCGGCGGTTAGCCGATGCTGACATTAATAGGCATTGCCAGTTCAAGCACGCTAGCGTGCGAAGCAATCGGCGGGTAATTATGGCCGTAACGGTTAGGTTCTATGCTGCTGCGCGGAAAGCAGCAGGAGTAAGTGAGATACAACTGGAACCTGCGAGCGCAATGCAACTATTGGATAAAGCAGTTGAAGCCCATCCAAATTTGGCTCAAGTTTTACCGCAATGTAGTTTCCTACTTAACGAGATTGCGCTACATGATCTCAGCACTGAAATTCTAGATAACGCAACACTTGATGTGTTGCCCCCGTTTGCTGGAGGGTAATGTGCCTGGAATTCAAAACATTGACTTCCTAATCGTGCTGTGCTTAATGCTTGGCGCGATTCTTTATACTTCCGTTGGCCATGCTGGATCGTCGGTTTATATCGCAATCATGTCGCTGTTCGGGGTTCCCGCACAGGTTATTAAGCCAACCGCTCTGGTATTAAACATAATCGTTTCGTCGTACACCAGCTTTAGATATATTCGAGCAAAACTTTTTGACCTTAAGTTATACATTCCACTTGCGGTTGGTGCTATTCCAATGGCATTCCTTGGTGGTTCAATTGATCTACCAAGCAATATCTATAAACCAATCGTTGGAGCCATTCTGTTCTTTGCTGGAATCATGTTTGTGTTTCAGCTGAATCCACAGGGCACCAAGGAGCCAAAGCACCCACCAGTTGCAATTGCAGTGCTAACTGGCGCGGTAATCGGATTACTATCGGGATTAACTGGAACTGGCGGTGGAATTTTTCTTTCACCACTCATTATATTTTTCGCTTGGACAACGGTTAAAGGTGCTTCTGGCACAGCCGCTCTGTTTATTCTGACAAACTCTGTTTTTGGATTACTTGGTCACATTT
>ENA-OUVC01001452-OUVC01001452.1-marine-metagenome-genome-assembly--contig:-NODE-1452-length-14085-cov-5.340805_pt1 | contig 14085 bp, 24 predicted proteins | sample MGYA00248622_ERZ508571 | MGnify/ENA primary metagenome ERZ508571 (study PRJEB26236, sample SAMN06267175) | marine metagenome | isolation source: Columbia River Estuary | place: USA:Columbia River... | reverse complement strand
AGGGCTGCGCCTGCACGCCCAGCTTTTGCCATCTTGTTGCCTTCAAGGGCGGTGATTACCGAACCACTTTCACCTGGCGTATTTAGCAAAATAGAAGTTGTTGAGCCGCCATACATAGCACCGTAATAGATGGATGCAAACATAATAAGCGCCGCAGTTGGATCAATTGATGCGGTTACTGGCAATAAGAGCGCAATTGCTAATGCTGGTCCAATGCCAGGTAATACGCCAACCAAAGTACCAAGAAAAGTTCCGAGTAGCCCGTACATCAAATTGGTGAGTGTGAGGGCGGTAGCAAATCCCTCAATCAAAAGATTGAAACTACTCATTAACTAATTCTACTTTCCGGTGAGGTCGGCGAAAATTCCAGCCGGTAAATTAATATTTAAACCTTGCGTGAAACCAAAATAAACAATCACTGAAAATATGATTGCGATCATTAGATCTTTCAAATATTTGCGAGCACCGAACGCATATGCCACACCCCAGAATGAAACTGTAGCTGCGACTATGAAACCAAGTAGATCTAACAAAATCACATTAGCGCAGATGGCTGCAACAACTTGAGCCATAGTTTTGAAGTCAGCTTTTTGAAAAGGATCACTAGCTTCGGTACCTTCAGGAACTCCTGAATTACCTCTCAAAATTTCAGAAATTAGCAATACAGAGGTAATTACTAGGAATGAACCAATTACATATGAAAAAGACTTAGGGCTAATTACCGAAGTGCCATCTGGAACCAGCATTCGAGAGGTGTCCCAAATAGTAATTAGGCCCAACAGTAAGAGGAAGCCCGCAAAAGCGAGCTCCCCCTTACCTGCTTGAGTAACTTTGTTCAATTAAAGACCAAGGTCCTTAATTACATCAGAGACGATTGGAAGCTCTGTTGTTAGGAATGCTTTGAAAGCATCTCCACCAGCGAACTCGCTATCCCAGTTATTTGCAGTTAGAACCTTTGCCCAGGTAGGTGTGCCCTTAAGCGCATCTAGAACTTTGCAGAAGTTCAAGTATTCAGCAGCTGTTAAGTCAGCTGGCGCCATAACTCCACGCCAGTTTCCGTAAACCATGTTGTAACCCTGTGAGATAAAGGTTAGACCTGGGTATCCAGCAAGCTTCTTCTTTGATGAAACTCCAAGGACACGAAGTTTTCCAGAATCAACCATTGTCTTGAATTCAGTTGAACCAGAAACGCCAACTTGGGTAGCTCCGCTAAGAAGAGAAACAACTACTTCTGGTCCACCTGAGTGAACTACATAGTTAAGGTTTTCCTTAACTGGAATACCAGCTGTCTTAAGCAAAGTACCAATTACTTGGTGATCAATTCCGCCTGAGCTTCCGCCAGCAATTGCAATTGCTTTGCCCTTCTTGCGGATATCTTCAACAAGTTGCTTTAAGTTCTTGTACTTTGAATTTGCTGGAACAACGATTGCATCGTATTCGCGCATCATCTTGGCAACTGACTTTGAATCAAGAAGGTTCAACTTTGACTTATTAAGTGCTAAGCCACCAGCCATTGCGATACCTGTAATTAGCGCAGCTTCTGGCTTTCCCTTAATTTCTTGGAAGAAACCAAGACCAGTAGCTCCACCTGCACCTGGCTTAAATACTGTGGTGTACTCAGATAGCAAGCCTTCAGTCTTTAGTGAGTCACTGATTGCATTTGAAGTTAGTGAGTATCCACCTGCATTAGCAGGAACAACCCAATCAATATTCTTTAGTGGCTTTAGATCGGCATACCACCACTTAAGTTGGCCCTTCATAGTTCCAGTTGGAACGCTTAGGCAAGTTAAGTCGCTGCCGTTTACGCCTTTACCTTTTGCAACTGAGCCAGAGCGTGCACAGTCGGCACCGGTCTTAGCATTTGCGGCTCCGGTAACTGCTGCTTGAGCAGTAACGGCACCTGATGCGATTAGTGCGATAGTCGTTACGACTACGCCTACGCGAGTTATTTTCTTCAACATAGAATAATTTCTCTCTATTCTTATTATGTAGCTCCGAGGATGGAGATTTGGCTTAACCTAACTTTCCGCAGCGTGGAAAGAAAGTGAAAGCGGTTACAAATAGGTAACGATTTTGTCTGAAATTTGGGCCTGAATAAGCGAAGAGACTACAAAAGCGAGGAAATCTCAATCCCTAAAGCACCTAGTTTTTCACGGCCACCATCGAGTGAAGTTAAGACAAATGGCTTGCCATCGGGTGCGATGCAGTAGCTATTTTCAAAGTGAGAGCCGCGGGACTTGTCGTTTGAGACAACTGTCCAATTATCTTTTAGAACTTTAGTCTTATGGGTGCCGCGAGTAATCATTGGTTCAATGGCTAACGCCATCCCTACGACGATCTCTGGGCCAAAACCAGGCTTACCAAAATTTAAAACATGAGGCGCTTGATGCATTTCAGTGCCAATTCCATGTCCACCGTACTCCTGCAGAATTCCGTACTTGCCTTGGGCGTCGGTATAGCTCTCAATGGCATGGCTGATATCAGATAACTTGGCACCAAGGTGACCAGCTGCTATTCCGCGCCACATTGATTCTTCACAGACATCCATCATCTTCTGATCAGCTGGGTCCACGTTTCCGACACCGACAGAGAATGCCGCATCGCCATGCCAGCCATCAATAATCGCGCCACAGTCAATTGAAACTACATCGCCATCTTCAATAACTCGATCACCGGGAATTCCGTGCACAATCTCTTCATTAACTGAAATACAGATAGTTGCCGGAAAACCGTGATAACCCTTGAAATTTGAAGTACCACCGCCGCGCTTAATATTTGCCGCTGCAATTGCATCTAGCGCATCAGTGCGCATGCCCACTTTGATGGAATCTTTTAGTAGCGCCAGCGTTTCGCCGACAAGTAAACCGGCACGGCGCATGACCTTTAGCTCATCAAGGGTTTTTAGCTGGATATCCATGAAAGTAATTATCAACTAATGCGGCTAAGTGCCGTGGTGGCGCGCTCAGTGATTTCAGAAACGGCGCCAGTTGCGCTAATTGTGATTAGTAAACCTTCGCTCCGATAGAAAGAAATAATTGGTGCGGTTTGCTCGTTATAAACCTCAAGGCGACGAGCGATTACTTCGGCCTTGTCATCTTCGCGTTGGTAAAGCTCTCCCCCACAGGCAGCACATGCTTGAGCAGTTGCTGGCGCAGGTGCGCCGCAGCCACGGCAAGTTAAACGGCTAGAAAGACGCTCAATAATTTCAGAATCTGCGATATTTAATTCAAGGACCGCATCAAGTGGGCGCTTCTGTTCAGCCAGAATCGCGCGCAAAACTTCAGCTTGAACAACGTTGCGTGGGAAACCATCGAGTAAAAATCCATTAGCAACATCGTCGTGAGTTAAACGATCTTTAACCATGGCATTAGTTACTGAATCTGGCACGAGTTCGCCGCGATCCATAAAACTCTTTGCTTCTTGGCCAAGTGGAGTGCCAGCTTTTAAATTCGCACGGAAAATGTCACCGGTTGAGATATGCGGAATTGAGTAGTGCTCGGCTAAGAAAACTGCTTGTGTTCCTTTACCAGCACCTGGTGGACCTACCAGGACTAAACGCATTACTTAAGGAATCCCTCATATGAACGTTGCTGCAACTGGCTTTCGATCTGCTTAGCAGTATCAAGACCAACGCCAACCACAATCAGAATTGCAGTTCCGCCGAATGGGAAGTTCTGGTTTGCACCGAATAGCACCAACGCAATGATTGGAATAATCGCAACAAGTGCTAGATATAGCGAACCTGGCGCAGTGATGCGTGAAAGTACATACTGCAAATATTCAGCAGTTGGACGTCCGGCACGAATACCAGGAATAAAGCCACCGTACTTCTTCATATTGTCGGCAACTTCTTCCGGATTGAAAGTAATTGCCACATAGAAGTAGGTAAAGAAAATAATTAGTAGTGCGTAGCTTGCAATGTAGATCGGGTGATCGCCATTTACGAAGTTACGGCCAATCCATACTGCCCAAGCTGCTTGGCTATTTGTGAAGTTAGCAATCAGGGAAGGGATATATAGAAGAGAAGAAGCGAAAATTACTGGGATAACGCCAGCTTGGTTTACCTTAATTGGAATATAGGTACTGGTTCCGCCGTAAGCCTGACGACCAACCATGCGCTTGGCATATTGGACCGGAATTCTTCGTTGCGCCTGCTCGACGAAGACCACCGCGGCAACAACTAAAATACCCACTGCCAATACGAAGATGAAAGCGAATAGACCCTTTTGCAATCTAATTGACCACAAGTTAGTTGGGAAACCAGCTGCGATAGATGTGAAGATCAAGATCGACATACCGTTACCGACACCACGATCAGTGATTAATTCACCAAGCCACATAATCACAGATGTTCCGGCAGTCATTACGAAAATCATCGTAACGATACGCTGCCATGAAGTATCAGGAATGATTGCCTCAGAACATCCGGAAATCAAACGACCTGGTGTGCGAGCTACTGCGATCAAACCAGTTGATTGCAATACCGCCAAACCAATTGTTAGGTAACGGGTGTATTGAGTTAACTTGGCAGTTCCAGATTGTCCCTCTTTCTTAAGAGTTTCAAAACGAGGAATAACTACAGTTAAAAGCTGCACGATGATCGAAGCGGTGATGTAAGGCATGATGCCGAGTGCGAAAACAGAGAGCTGAATTAGCGCTCCACCTGAGAACAAGTTAATCAAACCAAATAGGCCACCGGATTGAACACCCTGAAGACATGATTGCACGGCTTCGTATGAAACACCTGGGGTTGGAACTACTGAACCAAAGCGAAATAGCGCCATGATCGAAAGAGTGAAGAAGATCTTCTTGCGAAGCTCTGGCGTTTTAAAGGCCATTCCGAATGCTGAAAGCATTTAACTTCTCCCTCTTTCGATTAAGACTTATCTAAAACGGATATTAATAGATGGTGCGAATTAAAGGTTGTTAGCAGATCCGCCAGCAGCTGAGATTTTCTCAATTGCTGAGTTTGAGAACGCGTGAGCAGTAACAGTTACCTTCACAGCAATGTCGCCATTGCCTAGAACCTTAACTGGCAAGCTATCGCGAACTGCGCCCTTGGCGATTAGATCAGCAACAGTTACATCGCCACCCTTTGGGTAGAGAGCATTAATTGTTGAGACGTTAACAACCTGGTATTCGATGCGAGCTGGGTTCTTGAAACCACGTAGCTTAGGCAAGCGCATTACGAGAGGTAGTTGTCCACCTTCGAAACCTGCACGAACTGTGTTACGGGCACGAGTACCTTTTCCACCACGACCGGCAGTCTTACCCTTTGATGCTTCACCGCGACCCTTACGAGTCTTAGCTTTCTTAGCACCTGGGGCTGGACGTAAATGATGAAGTTTAAGTGTCATTTTTATTCGACCTCTTCAACCTTGATTAAGTGGCGAACTGCATGAACCATGCCACGAATTTCTGGACGATCTTCTTTAACAACAACATCATTGATGCGCTTTAGTCCGAGTGAACGCAATGTGTTGCGTAGCTCAGGCTTGCTGCCCACCTTTGAACGAAGTTGAGTAACTTTTAAACGAGGCATTAGGCACCTACCTGAATCTGTGAAGCGCGGATAATTGCAGCAGGTGCAACATCTTCTAGTGGACGTCCGCGTCGCGCAGCAATTGCAGCTGGGCTCTCGAGTCGACGTAGCGCATCAGCGGTTGCGTGAACCATGTTGATTGCGTTATTTGATCCGAGTGACTTGGTTAGTACATCTGTGATGCCTGCACATTCAAGTACGGCACGAACTGGACCACCGGCAATAACTCCGGTACCAGGTGAAGCTGGGCGAAGAAGAACTACGCCAGCTGCATTTTCGCCTTGAATTGGGTGAGGGATAGTTCCTTGGATACGTGGAACAGTGAAGAAAGATTTCTTAGCTTCTTCAACTGCCTTAGCAATCGCTTGTGGAACTTCCTTGGACTTTCCGTAACCAATACCAACTTGGCCATTGCCGTCGCCGACAACAACGAGAGCGGTAAAGGAGAAACGACGTCCACCCTTAACAACTTTAGATACGCGGTTAATGAAAACCACGCGCTCCATAAATGGATTCTTTTCCTGTTGGCGGTCATCACGACGTTCGCGCTTTTCGCGACGATCGTTACCCTTTGCAGGCGCTTCTGATGAAGCGTTCTTTGTTGGGTCAATGGCCATTAGAACTCCAATCCATTTGAACGAGCTGCATCAGCAAGTGCTGCGATGCGACCGTGGTACTGGTTACCAGCGCGATCGAATACAACTGATGAAATACCAGCTGCAACTGCGCGCTTAGCAATTAGCTCACCAACTGCGCGAGACTTTGCAGTCTTGTCATCAGTTGAGGTGCGGAAATCTGCTTCCATTGTTGAAGCAGAAACAATTGTCTGACCAAGTTCATCGTTGATCACTTGAACGAACAAGTGACGAGTTGAACGTGATACAACAAGACGTGGACGAGTCGCGCTTCCCGCAATCTTCTTGCGAAGGCGGAAGTGACGACGACGGCGGGCATTAGTAGCCGAACCTTTGCGGACTTTTACACCGATTGCCATTACTTCTTACCCGTCTTTCCTTGCTTGCGGCGAACGACCTCGCCGGCTAAACGTAAGCCCTTACCCTTATAAGGATCGGCCTTACGTAATTTCTTAACCTTTGCAGCTGTTTCACCAACAAGTTGCTTGTCGATGCCAGAGATATGGAACTTAGTTGGTGATTCCACCTTGTAAGTGATGCCTTCTGGAGCTGGGAATTGAATGTTGTGGCTATATCCGAGTTGGAACTCAAGATCTTTACCCTTTTCAGCAACGCGGTAACCAACACCAACAATTTCAATTGTTAGTGAGTATCCGTTTGTTACGCCCTCGACCATATTCGCAACTAGCGAACGTGATAGACCATGAAGTGAACGAGTTACGCGCTCTTCATTTGGACGAGCAACGGTGATTACGCCTTCGCTCTGAGAAACTTGAATTGGCTCAGCAACGTTGATTGCTAATGAACCCTTAGGTCCTTTAACTGCAACATGCTGACCATTAATTGTGATTTCAACGCCGCTTGGAACGGCAATTGGCATACGACCAATACGTGACATTAGCGATCACCACACATAGGCGAGAACTTCTCCGCCTACGCCCTGCTTGTTGGCTTGCTTATCAGTAAGCAATCCAGATGAAGTTGAGATGATTGCAACGCCAAGACCACCAAGAACTTTTGGTAGTGCAGTTGACTTTGCGTAAACGCGAAGTCCTGGCTTTGAAACGCGACGAAGACCAGCGATTGAACGTTCGCGGTTTGCACCGAACTTAAGTTCAAGAACTAGAGTCTTGCCAACGCTGTCGGGAGTTTCAGTAACTTCGAAAGAAGAAATGTAACCCTCCTGCTTTAAGATTTCAGCGATACGTGCCTTAACCGATGAAGACGGCATTGAAACCGAATCATGGTAGGCAGAGTTCGCGTTACGCAGACGTGTAAGCATGTCTGCGATCGGATCTGTCATTGTCATACGTGGCCTGTGGCCTTTCTCGAACTGGTTTCTTCACAATCTGTGAAGACCTATTTCGTTGTAGTTAGTTGTGCTGTATTACCAAGAAGCTTTTGTGATGCCAGGAAGTTCGCCGCGGTGTGCCATCTCGCGGAAGCAGATACGGCAGATGCCGAACTTCTGGTAAACAGAGTGTGGGCGACCGCAACGTGAGCAACGGGTATAGCCGCGAACCTTGAACTTAGGCTTGCGAGCTGCCTTTACCTTGAGTGATGTCTTTGCCATTTCTTATGCCTCCTTGAATGGAAAACCGAGGAGCTTAAGAAGCGCACGGCCTTCGTCATCGTTGCGAGCAGTAGTAACAATGGTGATATCCATACCGCGTGGGCGATCTACCTTGTCTTGTTCGATTTCAGTGAATACAACCTGCTCGGTTAGACCGAAGGTGTAGTTACCTTTGCCATCGAATTGCTTTGGTGAAAGACCGCGGAAGTCACGGATACGTGGAAGTGAGATGGAAAGTAGACGGTCTGCAAATTCCCACATGCGATCGCCACGTAGTGTTACGTGTGCACCGATTGGCATATTTTCGCGAAGCTTAAACTGCGCGATTGATTTGCGTGACTTAGTTACTTGTGGCTTCTGGCCTGTGATTGTTGCTAGATCGCGGATTGCGCCTTCGATTAGCTTTGAATCACGAGCAGCTTCGCCAACACCCATGTTTACAACGATCTTGGTCAATGAAGGAATCATCATTGTGTTCTTGAAATTGAACTCGCTCTTTAGAGCAGGTGCAATCTCAGCACGATAACGATCCTTAAGACGTGGTGAGAGAGTTGTTGACATTAGATGTCCTTTCCGGTGCGACGGGAAATTCGCACATTCTTACCATTGTCATCTTTGCGAACGCCAAGACGTGATGCCTTGCCATCTTCATCTGCAACCATGACATTGGAAATGTGAATTGTTGATTCAACGGTGATGATTCCGCCGACTTTAACGCCACGGTCGCCAGTTGTTTCTTTGGTGTGACGCTTTACGCGGTTAACACCTTCAACTAGAACGCGCTCACCTTGAACTTCGATGATCTTTCCGCTAACGCCTTTATCTTTTCCAGCGATAACCAAAACGGTATCGCCCTTTTTAATCTTGGCCATTTTTAGAGCACCTCCGGAGCAAGCGAGATGATCTTCATGAAGCGCTTATCGCGAAGTTCACGAGCAACTGGTCCGAAAATACGGGTTCCACGTGGTTCGCCATCAGCTTTCAAGATCACTGCAGCATTTTCATCAAACTTGATATATGAACCGTCTGGACGACGACGTTCTTTAACAGTACGAACGATGACCGCCTTTACGACTTCACCCTTCTTAACTTGTCCACCAGGAATTGCATCCTTGACTGAACAGACGATGATGTCTCCGATACCGGCATAGCGACGGGAGGAACCACCAAGCACGCGGATACAGAGAAGCTCTTTAGCTCCGGTGTTATCCGCCACGCGTACGCGCGACTCTTGTTGAATCATTCTTTATTCTCCCCTTACTTAGCCTTCTCGAGAATCTCGACTACACGCCAGCGCTTTGTTGCTGAGATTGGTCGAGTTTCCATGATTAGAACACGATCGCCCATGCCAGCAGCGTTTGCTTCGTCATGTGCTTTCAATTTACGTGAACGAGAAAGAACCTTTGAGTAGGTACCGTGAGCAACGCGATCAGAAACTTGAACAGTAACTGTCTTATCCATCTTGTCGCTTACCACGATTCCTTCACGAGTCTTGCGGGCTCCGCGATCTTCTGTAGTAGTCATTACGCAGCTCCTCCGATTCCTAGTTCACGTTCACGAATAATTGTGTAAATGCGAGCGATCTCTTTGCGCACGGCGCTTAGGCGACCATGGCTTTCGAGTTGACCGGTAGCAGCTTGGAAACGCAGGTTGAATAGTTCTTCCCTTGCTTCGCGCAACTTTCCAGTTAGCTCCTCGGCAGTTAACTGACGTAGCTCTTCATTAGTTGTAGTAGCCACTTATGCCTCCTCACGCTTTACAACACGACACTTCATTGGAAGTTTGTGAATCGCAAGACGCATTGCTTCATTAGCAACGGCCTCTGTTACACCAGAAATTTCGAACATGATTCGACCTGGCTTAACGTTTGCAATCCACCACTCTGGTGAACCTTTACCGGAACCCATACGAGTTTCAGCAGGCTTCTTAGTAAGTGGACGATCTGGATAAATATTGATCCAAACCTTTCCACCACGCTTGATATAACGAGTCATCGCAATACGCGCTGCTTCGATTTGGCGGTTAGTTACGTAGGCAGGAGCAAGCGCCTGAATACCGTAATCGCCGAAAGAAACTGCAGTTCCGCCCTTAGCGTTTCCGCTACGAGATGGGTGGTGCTGCTTGCGGTGCTTAACACGACGTGGAATTAACATATTAGTTAGCTCCTCCCTCAACTACTGGTGCTTCAACTGCAACTGCAGCTGGTGCATCAGAAACATTTGAACGAGTTACTTCACCGCGAGGTGTACGAGGACCACGTGATGGTGCGCGTGATGGCGCCTTCGGTGCGCGCGCTGCAGCAAGTGCTGCTTCTTGACGCTCTGAACGAGAACCAATTACTTCGCCCTTGTAGATCCAAACCTTCACACCTAAACGGCCGAAAGTTGTTGCAGCTTCGTAGAAGCCGTAATCAATATCTGCACGCAAAGTGTGTAGTGGTACCCGACCTTCGCGATAGAACTCAGAACGTGACATTTCAGCGCCGCCAAGACGACCACCGCACTGAACACGGATGCCTTGAGCACCAGCCTTCATTGCAGATTGCATTGACTTCTTCATCGCACGACGGAATGAAACACGTGCAGCAAGCTGCTCGGCAATTCCTTGGGCAACTAGTTGCGCATCAATTTCTGGATTCTTAACTTCAAGAATATTTAGCTGTACTTGCTTGCCAGTTAGTTTTTCTAACTTGATACGCAAAGTGTCAGCATCTTGTCCGCGGCGACCGATAACGATTCCTGGACGAGCTGTGTGTAGATCGATACGAACACGATCGCGGGTACGCTCGATTTCAATTCGAGATACTCCTGCGCGCTCCATACCTTTCTGCATCATGCGACGGATTTCGACATCTTCCTTGACGTAATCCTTGTACAACTTGTCGGCATACCAACGTGACTTAAATTCAGTTGTGATACCAAGACGGAAGCCGTGTGGGTTTACTTTTTGACCCATTACTTGGTCGCTCCCTTCTTGATATTCATGGTTTTTGAAGCAGCTTTGTTATCGCTGACTACAACTGTGATGTGGCTGGAACGCTTCAAGATGCGGAAACCGCGACCTTGTGCGCGTGGGCGGAAACGCTTCATTGTGCGACCTTCGTCGACAAGTGCTTCAACAACCCAAAGTTCTGAAGCATCGCGAATTGCTGGGTTCTTAGCTTTTAAGTTAGCAACAGCTGAGTTAAGGAGTGTGTAGATATCAGCACCGGCAGATTGTGGTGCGAACTTAAGTGTGGCAAGTGCGTTATCAACGCGCTCTCCACGGATAAGGTCGATAACACGACGTGCCTTCTGTGGTGTGTGGCGGATATCGTTTAGGACAGCCTTGCCAAACATTGCTTCAGCAGCTGGTGTGGTTTCGGTATTAGCCACGAGTTGCTCTCCGATCGTCCTTAACGTGACCCTTGAAGGTACGTGTTGGTGAGAATTCACCTAACTTGTGACCGACCATTGCGTCAGTAACAAAAACTGGAACGTGCTTGCGTCCGTCATGAACGGCAATTGTGTGACCAATCATTGAAGGAATGATCATTGAACGACGTGACCAGGTCTTGATCACGTTCTTGGTATTGGCATCGTTTTGGGCATCAACCTTCTTGGTTAGATGGCCGTCCACGAATGGACCCTTCTTTAAACTACGTGGCATCGGGGCTCCTACCGGTTCTTATTCGACTTGCGACGACGGACGATCATTGAATCACTGGCCTTCTTCTTACGAGTACGGCCTTCTGGCTTACCCCAAGGTGTTACTGGGTGACGACCACCAGAGGTCTTACCTTCACCACCACCGTGTGGGTGATCTACTGGGTTCATAACAACACCACGAACAGATGGGCGCTTGCCCTTCCAACGCATACGACCAGCTTTTCCGTAGTTGATGTTGGATTGTTCTGCATTTCCAACTTCACCAATGGTTGCGCGGCAACGAACATCTACGTTGCGGATTTCGCCAGATGGCATACGTAATTGAGCGTAGGCGCCTTCTTTTGCAACGAGTTGAACAGATGCACCAGCTGAACGAGCAATCTTTGCTCCGCCACCTGGGCGAAGTTCAATTGCGTGAATTACGGTACCTACTGGAATATTGCGAAGTGGCAAGTTATTGCCTGGCTTGATATCGGCCTTTGGACCGTTTTCAATCATTGCACCTTGCTCTAATTTATTTGGCGCGATGATGTAACGCTTCTCGCCATCTGCATAGTGAAGTAGAGCAATACGTGCTGTGCGGTTTGGATCGTATTCAATATGTGCGACCTTTGCTGGAACGCCATCTTTATCATTACGAACGAAATCGATTAGACGGTATGCACGCTTGTGACCGCCACCTTGGTGACGAACAGTGATGCGACCTGATGAGTTACGTCCACCCTTTGAGTGAATTGGACGAACCAATGATTTTTCTGGAGTTGTACGTGTGATTTCTGCGAAATCAGGAACGCTTGCGCCACGTTGACCAGGGGTTGTCGGCTTTAATTTACGAAGTGCCATAGTTGTATCCCTTTATCCTTTTCTAAAGTCCCGGCTCCCGTTAGGAAACTGGGCCTCCAAAGATGTCGATGCGGCTGCCAGCAGCAACTTGAACAATTGCGCGCTTGGTGTCTTTACGCTTTCCATCACCAAAACGAGTCTTCTTGTTCTTGCCCTGACGGTTCATTGTGTTAACACTTACAACCTTCACGCCGAATACCTTTTCAACCGCGATCTTGATCTCGGTCTTATTAGCATCTGGTGCGACGATAAATGTGTATTTGTTCTCATCTAGCAAGCTGTAGCTCTTTTCAGAAACTACTGGTGCTAGTAGAACTTCGCGGTGATCTTTCATGCTGAAGCCTCCAATTCAGACTCGCGTGCAACTGCTGTTGCGCCCTTACCTTTAACTGGACCAGCAAGGAAATCATTGATCGCTGCTTGGGTAAATACCAAGTCATCGCTCTTTAAGATGTCATATGCATTTAGCTGATCTGGAACCAACAAGTGCATATCTTCAGCGTTACGAAGTGAACGCCAAGAAATATCTTCGGCACGAGAAAGAACAACTAGAACATTCTTGCGATCGCTGAACTGACGAACAGCTGCGATTGCGGCCTTTGTTGAAGGCGCTGATGTAATTGAATCAATTACATAAATGCGTTCGTTGCGTTGACGATCAGAGAGAACACCCTTAAGTGCTGCTGCAATCATCTTCTTTGGTGTGCGTTGGAAATATGTACGTGGGCGAACTGCGTGCGCCACACCACCACCGCGTTGCAAAGGAGCGCGTATCGAACCCTGACGGGCGCGGCCGGTTCCTTTCTGTGCGAAAGGCTTCTTACCACTACCACTTGTTTCGCCACGGTTCTTAGCTTTCTGAGTACCTTGGCGAGCAGCAGCAAGTTGTGCTGTAACAACTTGGTGGATTAATGGAATATTTGTTTGCTGATCAAAGATTTCACCAGGAAGATCGACAGTGCCGACCTTTGCTCCTGCTGAGTTCTTGATATCAATAGTTAGTGACATGTTATGCACCGGCCTTTACGGTTTCGAAAGTTTCAACAATCGCTTTCTTTGCAGCAGAGCGAATGAAAACTAATGCGCCATCAGGACCTGGAACTGAACCCTTGATGAGTAGCAAGTTGCGATCAGCATCAACTGAATGAACCTGCAAGTTTTGTGTTGTAACGGTTTGTCCACCCATGCGACCAGCCATACGCATTCCCTTGAATACGCGACCTGGTGTTGAGCAAGCACCGATTGAACCTGGCATACGGTGCTTACGATCTACACCGTGAGATGAGCTAAGACCACCGAAGCCGTGACGCTTCATTACACCGGCGTTACCTTTACCTGTGCTGGTTCCAGTTGCATCAACAATTTCGCCAGCTTCAAATACTGTTGCGCCAAGTTCTTGACCAACTGTGTATTGCGAAGCACTTAGGGTGCGAAGTTCAGCAACTGAGCGACGTGGAGTCACACCAGCTTTAGCAAAGTGGCCAACTTGTGGCTTAGAAACTTTCTTAGGATCGATCGCACCAAATGCGATCTGCACAGCTGAGTAGCCATCTACTTCAGGTGTACGAATTTGAGTAACAACGCAAGGTCCGGCTTCAACAACAGTTACTGGAATCATCTTGTTGTTAGCATCGAATACCTGAGTCATACCAAGCTTCTTACCGAGCACGCCCTTGATGGACGAGCCGTGTGATTGAGTTACAAATGACATTTATTCTCGTCCTTTCCTTAGAGCTTAATTTCGATGTCGACGCCAGCTGGAAGATCAAGACGCATCAATGAATCAACAGTCTTAGGTGTTGGGTCGATGATGTCGATTAGGCGCTTATGTGTGCGCATCTCGAA
>ENA-OUVC01001445-OUVC01001445.1-marine-metagenome-genome-assembly--contig:-NODE-1445-length-14155-cov-2.889473_pt1 | contig 14155 bp, 12 predicted proteins | sample MGYA00248622_ERZ508571 | MGnify/ENA primary metagenome ERZ508571 (study PRJEB26236, sample SAMN06267175) | marine metagenome | isolation source: Columbia River Estuary | place: USA:Columbia River... | reverse complement strand
GGAACCACGTGGCGAATATGTGTTGGTGATTGGACCAGCAGTCTTTGCGAACGTTGACATTACCGACGATGAAATTGTGAATGAACTTTCAAAGCGTTTGGCCTCTGGGTTTACAAAACGTGATGCAATTGATGAAGTGACCGCAGCACTTGGGTTACCACGAAAGCGTGTCTACACATTGGCTACACAAAAATGACACAACCACAAACCACCGCAGCATTCTTTGATCTTGATCGCACGTTGATTGCAGGATCCTCTGCATTTGTATTTGCCCGCGCTGCGTACGATGCCGGTCAGATTCGCCCACAAGATTTTGCTGGCGATGCACTAAAGGCACTCAAGTTTCGTTTCTTTGGTTCAAGTGATGAATCAAGTACCAGTGTTCGTGAACGCATCCTTGCTGCAGCAGGCGGAATCAAACAAGCAGACCTGCTTGCGCTAAATGAAATGGTGCTTCCCGAATTGCTTGGCCTCATTCGTCCCGAGGCTCGCGCGCTACTTGAACAACACACATCTGCAGGTCGTGAAACTTGGATTGTTTCTGCATCACCGATTGAAATAGTCGAACCACTTGCAATCGCACTCGGAATGACTGGTGGCATTGGCACCGTTGGCGAAGTGGATAACGGCGTGTACACAGGTCGCCTAGCCGGGCCATTTTGTTACGGCGAAGGAAAAGCAGAGGCCATTAGTTCTCTTGCTGCAGAACGCAATATAGATCTTGCAACGTCGTGGTCGTACTCAGACTCCATGAGTGACGTGCCAATGATGGAACTCGTTGGCAATGCAGTTGCTGTAAACCCAGATGCTCAACTTGCTGCGCTTGCACGCAGTCGTGGTTGGCCCGTAGTTATCTTCGCGCAACGTTCCAAGATGCTCATCCGCCGTTCCAGCACAATTACTGCAGCAGTCATCGGAATGGTTATTGCGTATTCACTTGGCGCGAGACGCAACCGCTTCTAATCACCCAAAGGCGACAATGCCAATTGGCGACTCATCGCTACAACAGTTCCTGCAGAGTCCCACATCACGCCGTCTTCTTCCCAGAAACCACCTTGGGTTAATGAACTGGTGAATTCACAAGTAATCGGGCCCTCAACTGGGATACCTCGCACATGCACCGTGAACTCCACAGTAGGCACCCAACCCTTCATGCCAAACAAGTTGAACGTGACTGGCGGAAACGCATCGGCCGCAAGCAACAAAGCAAGCGTGTCAACTGGGCGACCGTCTTTGAACGCAAAGTACCCACGTACTCGTGCAATGCCATTCGGAGTGTTTGTTGAAAAACCAACATCTTCTGGGTGCAGTCTCATGTCCAATCGAGATGTCAAACCCAATGGCATCTCTGGGTTATCAGGGCGCTTCGGACAATCTTCATACGGCACCATCTGTGGCATCACGAGAGTGTTTGACTGAGCACCAACAGAAGCATCGACATCACCAAATGTTCCGATGGAGCGCACAATGTCTCGCCCATCACGTGACATCGAAGCAACAACAGTCGAAAGCCTGCGACCCGCCTTCACGACCTCACACGTAGTGGTGGCTGGCCCCGCAGGTGCCGGCGACAAATAATGCATTGAGATTGACACGGGATGCGCGCGACCACTTTCAGCACGCATTGCGTTGGCTGCAAGCGCTAACAGATACCCACCATTTGCGTTGCCGTTGATATCCCACCGGTCCTCAACAGGTGTGTCGTACACGCCATTTCCTTGCGGGGAGACATGTGTTGCGATATCAAACTCAAAAGACATTCATACGAGCGTATGAACTAAACCCCACGAAAAACGAACCGTCGGCAAGTCGCGCAGTGGCGTAGCCTGTCGGGGTGGGCAATTACTACCTGACAACACCAATTTATTACGTGAATGCCCAACCTCACTTGGGTCACGCGTACACCACCATTGTGTGTGATGCCGTGGCTCGCTGGCACCGTCTTCTCGGCGACGATGTGTACTTCCTCACCGGTACCGACGAACACGGTTTAAAGATCCAACAAGCTGCCGATGCTGCTGGCACCACTCCACAAGCATTCACAGACTCCATCGCTCCCCTTTTTCAAAAGGCATGGGAACGTCTCAACATTTCACACAACGATTTCATTCGCACCACGGAACAACGCCACCGAGTCGGCGTGCAAAAACTTTTGCAAGCGTGTTTCGATGCCGGCGACATTGAGCTTGACAAATACAGCGGCTTGTATTGCGTGGCTTGCGAGGCCTATTACACCGAAGAAGATCTCGACGGAAAGAACTGCCCTATTCACAAACGCCCCGTTGAACACGTGGAGGAAGAGAATTACTTTTTCCGTCTCTCACGATTTGAACAGCGACTGATTGATTGGTATTCGTCTCATCCCGATGCAGTAGTACCCGAACACAAAGTCAATGAAGTTCTCGGGTTCATTAAGCAGGGCTTGCAAGATTTCTCTGTCAGTCGCAAAACGCTCACCTGGGGCATTCCTTTGCCGTTCGACGAGTCACACGTGGCATATGTGTGGTTCGACGCACTTGCCAACTACATCACCGCTATTGGTTATGGGTCGAACGATGCAATGTTCGAAAAGTGGTGGCCCGTCAATCATCACTTCATTGGCAAAGACATCATCCGTTTCCACAACCTCTACTGGCCCGCAATGCTGATGTCTGCAGGCGTAGAACTACCGCGCGGGTACGCCGTAGGTGGCTGGCTACTTGTTGGCGGCGAAAAGATGTCAAAGACTTCAGGAAACGTTGTGAATCCGCTTGATCTTGTTGATGAATTTGGTGTTGACGGTTTCCGTTACTACGTCCTTAGCGACACCGCGTACGGAAACGACGGAGACTTCACTTATGAAGGTCTTGTGTCTCGATACAACTCTGACTTAGCAAACAACTTGGGCAATCTTGCAGCGCGCGTCGCCACCGTCGTTGGCAAAAAGTGCAACGCACTCGGAACCGCACCCGACCAAAACAGTCCACTTGCTGAACACGCACGCACTGCTGTCGCAGACACCATCCATTGGTGGAATGAAGTGCAACCGAGTCGCGCACTAGAAGCAACATGGACACTGATTCGTGCAACAAATGCACACCTCGAGAACCACGAACCTTGGAAATCTGAGCCAGGAGCAGCCGTCGACACCATCATGGGTGATGCTCTTGAGGCACTTCGCATAGTTACCTTGCTCGCGTTTCCTGCAATGCCCGATACCGCACGTGAAATCTGGCGTCGCATCGGCATGACATCAAACATTGAAGACTGTCGTATTCAGACAGATACTGCATGGGGTCAATACGTTGCCGGATCACCAGTTGAAAAGGGTGACCCACTCTTTCCACGTCGCTCGGTGGCATGAGTTCAATGGTTCACGGGTGGACAGACACCCATTGTCATATTCACGACGACAAGATGGCAACATCTGCCGACGAAAGTTTGCAACGCGCACGTGACGCCGGGGTAGAAAAGTTTGTTGTTATCGGTACCGATGCCGAAACCAGTGCAGCAGCGATTGCAATTGCAGAAAATCACTCAGACGTGTGGGCCACCGTTGGTCTTCACCCCCACGACGCCACAAATGGTGTCGACTCAATTGTTTCCTACATTGCTTCACCAAAAGTTGTAGCCATTGGCGAATGCGGTCTTGATTACTACTACGACCATTCACCGCGCGATATTCAGATGACCTCATTTAGGCAGCAAATTGCGTTGGCGAAACAACACGATCTCACACTGGTCATCCACACACGTGATGCATGGGATGACACGTTCAAAGTTCTTGACTCTGAAGGCATGCCTGCGAACACAATCATTCATTGTTTTACCGGTGGTCCAGACGAAGCGCGTAAATGCCTCGATCGCGGTGCGTTTCTCTCTTTTAGTGGAATCGTCACATTCAAGAGTGCGACTGATATTCAAGAAGCCGCCCAGTTGTGCCCCGCCGACCGACTGCTTATAGAAACCGACAGTCCATTTCTTGCACCCGTTCCACACCGTGGACGAACAAATGAACCAGCACATGTGGGGATTGTTGGCACTGCAATTGCAGATATGCGCCATGTAGACGTTGCAGAATTCGCCCGTGTGACCTCTGCGAACGCTCTAGCGGCCTTTCCTCGCATACATTCGTAAGTACATGGAACTCTCCACCATCGACAAGAACCGCATGACGGTGGCATTTCTGGCTACGGCCATCGCATTGCCACTTATCTTCATCGCCTCTGGTCGCTCCTCCGACGCCACGGAACGTCCGGTTGCGCAGGTCACCACCACTACATACGACCTTGGTCTCACATTGGATTCTGAAGTTGATGCGCCTGCAAACCTTGAAGGACCTGTGAGTGTCGACCAGAACGGACAAGGTCAAGTGGCGTATCCGGCCGATAATGCCGGGCGCATGGTGCGCGGCACGGCTACATACCGACGATTCCCCGACAGTGCAAAAACTGCATGCGCGACGAACCTTGTCCCGTTAGGCACCACCATTACAGTTCGCAATCTGAACAACGGCAGAAAAACTACGTGCGTCAACATCAATATCGGTGCAATTTCCACTTCGTTTGACATCACATTGCACACATCAGTGTTTGAAGCGATTGCCGAACTTATCGATGCACCACTTCCCATTGAGTTGACCTGGTGACGCTTTCCCGTACGGACGCATCGCACCAACTTGATGGTGCAGGACTTCGCGCCAAGCGCGCATTGGGTCAGAACTTTGTCGTTGATGCAAACACGGTGCGCCGCATTGCACGGCTTGCCGGCGTAGAGCAACATCCACGAGTTCTTGAAATTGGTGCCGGATTAGGTTCGCTCACAATGGCACTGGCAGAGATTGCCGGACACGTGACAGCCGTTGAAGTTGACGATGCACTACTCCCATTATTGAACGAGAACGTCGGCTCCCTCACCAATGTCGATGTCGTGCACGCCGATGCCATGCAGATCAGATGGCCCGAATTACTTGGTGAAAACACTGATTGGGTTCTTGTAGCAAACCTTCCGTACAACGTGGCCACTCCATTGATTGCCGATGTTCTCGACTTCGTTCCTCAAGTACAACGCATGTTGGTCATGGTGCAAAAAGAAGTAGCCGAGCGTTTTGCCGCATCACCATCTACTCCTGCATATGGTGCGCTCAGTGTGAAAGTTGCGTATCACGCAACTGCACGCATCGTCGGGCTCGTTCCCGCATCAGTGTTCCTTCCTCGGCCAAATGTTGAGTCTGCACTTGTCGAAATCACCCGACGCACAACACCTATCGACACAACAATTGATCCGAAACAATTGTTTGCACTTGTACGAATGGGCTTTGCAAAACGTCGCAAGATGCTGCGCGGCTCACTGGCCGGCAAAGTGACTCCAGAGCAATTTGAGGCTGCATCTATTGCCCCAACAGCCCGCGCAGAAGAACTCACAATTCACGATTGGCTACGGTTATCCCACTTAGTGGAAGCGAATGCCGAATGATTTCAGTTGAGGCGCCAGCGAAATTGACACTGTCACTTGCCATTACTGGCGTTCGCGAAGATGGCTATCACCTCATTGATGCTGAAATGGTGAGCCTTACAATTTGTGATGACATCGTGATTGAAGAAGCAGCAACGACATCAATCAACGTGGTGGGAAAATTCGCACAAGGCGTGCCTACCGATGATTCAAATCTTGTTGCGCGTGCATTGCACCTGCTCAACCGTCACGCGGAAGTTCGCATTGAGAAAAACATTCCACATGGCGGTGGCCTCGGTGGTGGCTCTAGTGATGCAGCAGCTGTTCTTCGAGCAGCACGCTTTACTGACCTCGTTGCTGCTTCTCGAATAGGTGCAGATATTCCGTTTTGCATGGTGGGCGGCAGAGCTCGCGTCACTGGCATCGGTGAAATTGTCGAGCCACTTGCCTTTGTCGAGCACCGTCTCACCCTCATCATTCCGCCCCTTCAGGTGTCCACACCGGCGGTGTATGCCAAGTGGGACTCCATGGGTCAACCCCGAGGTGATCAGGGAAACGATCTCGAGCCAGCAGCAATTGCGGCCTATCCAGAGATGGCAACGTGGAGAGATCGCATCGAAAGCGTCACGGGGAGCCGTCCATTTTTGGCTGGTTCTGGGGCCACTTGGTTTGTCTACGGGCAGATCCCTGGCGTCTCAGCCCAATTGGAAGGTGCTCAAGTGGTGTACACAAGCACCCGCCCCCAAAGTGATTAAGGGCGGGAAAATGTCACGAAAACGTTGTGACTAGTACTACTTGCGACGCTGATGGCGCGTGCGACGAAGCATCTTCTTGTGCTTCTTCTTGCGCATGCGCTTGCGGCGCTTCTTGATTAGCGAACCCATAAGGCATACGAACCTAGCGCAACAATGCTGAAAAGAGAAAATCCGATACCGTAGTTATCTCGGTCCGGGGTCGTTCAATGGCAGGACAGCGGGTTTTGGTCCCGTTAATAGGGGTTCGAGTCCTCTCCCCGGAACAAAGATGCATGGCGCTCGCCGTGTGGCCAATGGCCATATGGCGCGAGCGTTCTACACTGTCACTGTATGAACACTCGCTCGATGGAAAAAGTCACCACTAAGCGATTGTCGCTATTTACCGGACGGACTCACCCATCGCTTGCACAAGAAGTCGCCGATCATCTCGACATCACTCTTGGTGATGTCAACCTCGTGCAATTTGCAAACGGAGAAATTCGTCCACGCTTTGCCGACAGTATTCGCGGTGGCGACGTGTTCATCATGCAGTCGCATTACGGAACCGATGCAGGTTCTATCAATGACTCCATCATGGAACAACTCATCATGATCGATGCAGCACAGCGCGCATCTGCAAAAAGAATTACTGCAGTGTGTCCTTTCTACGGTTACGCACGTCAAGACAGAAAAGCAGAAGGACGCGAGCCAATTACAGCGCGTCTTGTTGCAGACATGTTTAAAGCAGCAGGTGCTTCGCGCATGGTTTCTATTGACTTACACAGCGGTCAGATTCAAGGCTTCTTCTCTGGACCAGTAGACCACCTCACTGCATTGCCAGTTCTCGAGCGCTACGTGCGTGAACACGCAGGACAAGATCTTGTCATCGTGTCTCCCGATGCTGGCAGAGTAAAAGTTGCGGAACGTTTTGCTCAGCACTTGTCAGACAAAAATGCTGACGTTGCATTCATTAACAAGCGCCGTCCAAAAGGCACAGCAAATATTGCAATCGCAAAAGAAGTTATTGGTGACGTTGATGGTCGCTTGTGCATCCTTACCGACGACATGATTGACACCGGTGGCACCATCGTGTCGGCAGCAGAACTGTTGCTCGAGCGGGGCGCCAAAGAAGTGTGGGCTATGGCAACTCACGGCGTGTTGTCCCCGCCAGCTGTCGAGCGCCTCTCGAACTCACCGATTAGCCGGGTTGTTCTCACCAACACCTTGCCCCTCGCACCCGAGAATTACTTCCCCAAAGTTGAAGTCCTCTCCGTGGCCAAAATCCTTGCCGACGCCCTCGCAGCGGTATTTGACGAGACCAGCGTCTCTGAATTGTTCGACGGCGAAAACCAGTCCTGACCCTGAGGCCATCTACCCCTGAAAGCGATTCGGGGGGCCGTGTGGCAGTTCAGGCATCTGCCCATAGACTCGTTAGCCGTGTCCAATACAGCAACTCTCTCCGCCGAAGTAGGCCGCACAACAGGAAGCCCAGCTTCACGTCGTTTGCGTGCCGCTGACCGCATTCCTGGCGTCCTTTATGGCCAAGGCATGCAACCTGTCGTTCTCTCTGTCGCTCGTCGTGACCTTCGCGTCGCCATCTCTGGCCCTGCGGGTCAAAACACCATCTTGAGCCTTTCGGTCGATGGCAAGTCATACAACGCAGTCATCAAAGACCTGCAGCGTCACCCAGTGCGCCGCAACGTCAGCCACATCGACTTCATGCAAATCAACTTGTCAGAAGAAATCACCATGAGCGTGCCAGTGCATCTCACTGGTGTTGCAAAAGCAGTTGTTGCAGCCGGTGGATTGGTCGACGCAGCAGTTGACTTGCTCGAAGTGCGCACCACTCCTGCAAACGTGCCAAACGAAATTCTTATCGACATCACAGACCTCACTCCTGAATCAGTGATTCACCTTTCAGACCTCAAGTTGCCTACAGGTGTAGTTGCAATGGGAGACCCAGACATGTTGATCGTCACTGTTCTCATGTCTCGTGGTTCAGCTGCAGATGCACAAGCTGCTACTACTGCCGAGGGCGAAGCACCAGCCGCTGATGGCGACGCGCCAGCAGCCGAAGCCTCTAACTGATTCCACGACCACTCGGTCGTGATTCATTGCCATCATGATTCGCCGCTCGGCTCCTCGCCAAGGCGACATGGAACGCATCCTTATTGTCGGACTCGGCAATCCCGGGAAGAAGTACGCACGCACACGCCACAACGTCGGCACTGATGCAATCGAAGTTCTTGCACAGCGTTTACATGCCTCACTAAAAGTCGGACGCGACCGCGCTCAAATTGCAGAGTGCCGTCTTGCAAACCAACCAGTGGTAATCGCTGTTCCCACTACTTGGATGAATGATTCAGGTGAAGCAGTTGGGCCGCTTGCTCGGCGCTACAAGATCACAAACCCAGCGCACATCATCATCGTGCACGACGAGTTAGATCTTGAGCCAGGCATTGTGAAGATCAAAGTTGGCGGTGGCCTAGCCGGCCATAACGGATTGAAGTCCATCTCGGCCCACATCCACACCGATGACTACATTCGCGTTCGCATCGGCGTTGGGAAACCGCCGTCAAAAGAAGTCGGCGCCGATCATGTGTTGTCATCTATTCCTGCTGCGGAGCGCAAGATTCTCGACGTCTCAGTAGAAGTTGCTGTCGATGCAATTGAAGCAATCGTCGCTCATGGCATTGCGAGCGCCATGCAGGATTTCAACGGACGGTGAACGACTCCACTGCCCCCCTTTCGAGCCTGACCGACATTGCTCGCACAGAACCAGGTATTGAAGCAATCGCCGGCAAGCGGGACGCAGTGCTTGCCGTTCCCGAAGTAGCACGCGCCACCGTTCTTGCCGCACTCATCAACAACACATCACGTCGTCCAGTCATCGTTGCTGCTCCCACTGGCACTATGGCGCAATCAATTGCAGATGACTTGATTTCCTTTCTTGGTCCAGATGCTGTGGAATTTTTCCCGTCGTGGGAGACGTTGCCCTTTGAAAGAGTGAGCCCTGCAGTGTTCACCATGGGTTCTCGTATGCGAACAATGTGGCGTTTACGCACTGCAAATGAATCGCCCAAAGTTGTTGTTGCTGGAACGCGAGCACTGTTGCAAAAACTTGCACCTGGAGCCACAACCGTTGATCCCATCCGTGTTTCAGTGGGCACAAGCATGGACATCGACGCACTGTGCGAACAACTTGTTCACTTCGGTTACCGCAGAGAAACAATTGCGGAGCACCGCGGAGAGTTTGCGCGTCGTGGTGCAATTGTTGACATTTTCCCCAGCACAGATGACGAACCCATTCGTATTGACATGTGGGGTGACGAAGTGGATCGCCTCTCGCATTTCACAGTTGCTGACCAACGCAGCACCACCGACATTGCAACCGCTCTTGTTTTCCCCGCACGTGAACTTCTGTTCGTAGATGGCGTGAAGGAACGCGCCGGCGCACTTGTAGCGACCGACCCATGGGGTCGCGAACAATGGGAGCGTTTGTCTGAGGGGCAAATTTTTGACGGCATGGAGAGTTGGCTCCCCTGGCTGACCGAAAAAGATGAACTACTGACAGATCACATTGGCGATGACGCCTTGATGATCATGATTGAACCTCGACGCATGGGCGACCGTGCACGTGATTTGCTTGCCGAAGAAGATGACTTGGCGCGCGCGCTTGCTTCTTCATGGGCACGCGATGAAAACGTGACGTTCCCTCGATTGCATGTGGAAGCAGATCGACTTTTCTCCGACACCACGCGCACATCAACTATTTCGCTTGTTCCCACCGCTGAATCAGTCGATGGTCCTTCAGTGCCTGCGTCTGGTTGGGGCCCAATCGTGCATGAGCCCACTTCGTTTGCCCGACGCGTCAATGAAATGTTGAACGACAAATGGCGAGTGATTGTTGCAGCAGAAACACAAGAGTCTGTCGCACGTCTTGTTGAACTCATGCGTACTCACGGAGTTGACTTTCGCGCATCGCAAGACCCAGACGTCATCGCGAAACCTGGTGCATGGGTCACATTGGCACCACAAGCACGTGGTGTCTCAATTCCGCATTCACGTATTGCAATCATTTCTGAAGCGGAACTCAGTGGCCGTCGTCGCACTCGCAAGACACGCGCAACACGCGGCAGATCATCGGGAACAGTGTTTGAAGACTTGCAGCCAGGTGGCTATGTCGTTCACGCCCACCACGGTGTCGGCAAATACGAAGGCATGGTGAAACGCGCAATTGGGGGCGTGGAACGCGATTACTTACTTATCGCCTACAAAGGCGGCGACAAGCTCTACGTACCAACAGAACAAATTGGTGTTATTCGTCAATATGTCGGTGGTGAAGCGCCCACATTGCACCGCATGGGTGGTTCAGATTTTGCGCGCGCAAAGTCACGTGTTCGCTCTGCTGTTCAAGAAGTCGCGCAAGAACTTGTGGTTCTGTATCAGCGCCGTGTCACCGCGCAAGGACATGCATTTCCGCAAGACACACCATGGCAAGCAGAGATGGAAGGGTCTTTCCCGTTTGTGGAGACTCCCGACCAACTCGAAGCAATCGACGCCATCAAAGCCGACATGGAACGCGAAGTACCAATGGACCGTTTGCTGTGTGGTGACGTTGGTTTCGGCAAAACAGAAGTTGCTGTGCGTGCTGCATTCAAAGCAATACAAGACGGCATGCAAGTTGCTGTTCTTGTTCCCACCACACTTCTTGCAACTCAACACGGCAATACATTCTCTGACCGATTCGCTGGCTATCCCATCAAGGTAGAAGTTCTGTCACGATTCCTCACTAACGCCGAGGCAAAGAAAGTTCTTGCCGGACTCAAGTCTGGAGACATTGATTGCGTTATTGGCACACATCGTCTGCTTCAAGAAAGCGTTGAATTCAAGAATCTCGGCTTACTCGTAGTTGACGAAGAGCAGCGCTTTGGTGTGCAACACAAAGAAGCAATGAAGCGCCTGCGCAACAATGTCGATGTACTTTCAATGTCTGCAACACCAATTCCACGCACATTAGAAATGAGCCTTGTTGGTATTCGAGATTTATCACTGTTACAGACTCCCCCAGCAGATCGTCAACCAATCCTGACTTTCGTAGGCGAGCAAAGTGAACAAGTCGCAATCGAAGCCATCCGCCGTGAACTACTTCGTGAGGGTCAGGTGTTCTGGGTGCACAACCGAGTGCAATCAATTGAAGAGCGCGCAGCAGAAATTCGTGAATGGGTACCAGAGGCTCGCGTGGCTGTTGCGCACGGCCAAATGGATGAGACGAAGCTTGAACAAATCGTTCTTGATTTCTGGGAAGGCAACTACGACGTTCTTGTCTGCACCACCATTATTGAAAGTGGCATCGACATGCCGACCGTCAATACATTGGTTGTCGAACGTGCAGACCTTTTGGGTCTTGGACAAATGCATCAGTTGCGTGGTCGCGTTGGTCGCAGCGGACAACGCGCGTACGCATATCTCTTTCACCCGCGTGACAAAGCGCTGTCGGAAGACGCATACGAACGTCTACGCACAATCGGTGAAACCACAGACCTTGGCAGCGGATTCAAAATCGCAATGCGTGACCTTGAGATTCGTGGTGCAGGAAACTTGCTGGGCGAAGCACAAAGCGGTCACATTGCTGCCGTGGGCTACGACCTCTATTGCCAACTTGTGACAGAAGCAGTCTCCGAGATGAAGGGTGAAACCGTTATTCATGATGTTCCCGACATCAAAGTTGACATTTCACTCGATGCGCACTTGCCAAATGATTATGTTCCAAGCGAAGACTTGCGCCTCGAGGCGTACCGTCGCCTCGCCATGGTCACTAACGCAACAGAACTCGCCGATATTCAGGCTGAATGGGAAGATCGTTTCGGACCTCTACCTCAGCAAGCACAAGCACTCATTCAGGTGGGCGCCGTACTTGTGGAATGCATTCGATTGGGCATCACCGAGATCTTGACCAATAACAATGACATCCGTATCTCGCCAATCGAATTACGTGCCAGCCAGACCCTCACGCTTCGCAGAGTCGCGCCGCGCGCCACGTTTAAAGAACAACAGAAACTAATTTCGCTGCCAATCGCACGCGGTTCAAACCCCGCTACTGCGGTACTTGAACTGTTACGCGGGCTTTTTGACCCCTCGGACGATTAGAGTCTTTGCGTGACCAAGAGCCTGCGCCCCCTCCGAAAAATTGTTCCATTCGTCCTCACCATTGCCGTTGGACTGTCTGCCTGTGGGTCCTCCACTACAAACAATGCTTTTTCAATTGAAGACACGTCCTATTCACGTACTCAGTTCGACGAACTCGCAAACGCACTGATCGATGCAGGTCAGTTTGCTTCAACCGATGGAAAAGTTGCGACAACTGATGCCGTCACAATTCTGCGAACTCTCATTCGATACGAAGCCTTCGTCAAGTTCATTGCCAAGAACGACTTCACGGTCGACGAAGCAGACCGCAAGACACTCATTACACAAGCCGCTGCCGATGCTGAGTTCGGAAAATACCCACAAATCTTGCAAGACACTCTCATCAATCTCAACCTGGCTGACTTGACCCTCAAGAAGTTCAAAGCACCCTCAGACAGCGTGATCGAGAAACTCTATTCAGCATCACCCGCATCTGCTGGAACACTATGCCTGAGCCATATCTTGGTGAAGACCGAAGCCGAAGCACGCACAGTTCTTGCCGACCTTGAAAAGGGAACAGCATTTGCCGATGAGGCTGCAAAGAAATCCATCGAACCCGGTGCAGACAAAAGTGGTGGCGCCCTCAAAGATGGTGAATCTGATTGCCAGACACTTGTGAAGTTGCAGGGCAGTTTCGACCCAGACTTCATGCGCGGTGCGGTTGATGCAAAGCCCGGTGTTCCTACTGGCCCCATTAAGAGTTCATTCGGATACCACGTCATCTTGAGCCACCCATACGACAAAGTGAAGACATCTGTTCTGTCCATTGTGCAAGACGATCCAGGCAACAATCTCTTGGCCGGATATCTCAGCTCTGCCGACATCACCGTTAACTCTGTGTATGGCACATGGGATGGCGCATTAGGCACCATCAAGTAATGCCACGGATCGTTGTTGTTGGTCTCGGACCTGGCGATCCTTCACTCGTCACGGTCGGGACACTTCAAGCGATTGAAAACATCCCTGTTCGATTCATTCGAACACTTCAACATCCGAGTGCGTCTCTCGTTTCTGAAGCTACTTCATTCGATGATGTGTATGACTCTGCCGATTCTTTCGACGAGGTGTACACGTCTATCGTGCAACAACTCATTGCTGCTGCCCGCCAGCACAGCGAGATTCTGTATGCCGTTCCTGGTTCACCACTAGTTCTCGAACGAACCGTTGCATTACTTCGCTCGCATCCAGACATTGAAGTAGTTCTTCATCCCGCCATTTCATTTCTCGACGACGCATGGCGCGCATTACAAATCGACCCAGTTGAATCTCGCGTGCAGCTCATTGATGGTCATGTCTTTGCTGAAGCAATCCGCAATAGCAGTGGCCCGTTCTTTGTTGCTCACACTCATGCCAATTGGGTGCTGTCAGACATCAAGCTGTCAATTCCCGACCCAGACCCAGCAACTCCAGTCGTGCTCGTCCATCATGTTGGGTTGCCAGACGAACGCATTGTGCACACCACGTGGTTTGAAATGGATCGCACACTTGAAGCAGACCATCTCACATCGCTCTACATTCCTTCACTTGTCTCATCCATCACCACCGAGCTAGAAAAGTTTCACGAACTTGCTCGCGTGCTACGAGCACAGTGTCCTTGGGATCAAGAACAAACACATGCATCATTAGTTCGCTATCTCATCGAAGAGACCTACGAATTGGTCGATGCCATCAATGCGCTCGAGAAGAACGATGCAGACGATGCCGATCTCATTGAAGAACTTGGCGACGTGCTGTATCAAGTGGCATTCCACGCAGCAATCGCCGAAGAGCAAGGGCGATTCACTCTCGGCGATGTGGCA
>ENA-OUVC01001439-OUVC01001439.1-marine-metagenome-genome-assembly--contig:-NODE-1439-length-14190-cov-2.664777_pt1 | contig 14190 bp, 14 predicted proteins | sample MGYA00248622_ERZ508571 | MGnify/ENA primary metagenome ERZ508571 (study PRJEB26236, sample SAMN06267175) | marine metagenome | isolation source: Columbia River Estuary | place: USA:Columbia River... | reverse complement strand
TCGGACAGGTAATTTTAAGGGAGCGTGTTGGGTTAAGGATAAAAATATGTGGAAATCTCAGATACAGAATAATCAAAAAAATTTCCATCTTGGATATTTTACTGATGAAATAGATGCTGCCAAAATATATAATGATTATGCTTTATATCTAAACGAAAACGAAAATACAAACTTTTTGTTAAACGATATACCTGGGTATAAAACAGTAGCAAGAAATATACCAGAGGAAAACAAACGAGAAATTACAGAAAAAAAAACTTCCAAGTATATAGGTGTAAGTTATGATTCTAAACGAAAAATTTATGTCACTAGTATTAAATTAGCTGGTAAAACTTATAATTTAGGAAATAATAATCAAGAAGTCGAATGTGCAAAATTATATAATCAACAGGCTCTCTTCTTTAATAACACATTGAATACAAAATATATATTAAACGATATCTCTAATTATGTAACTATGCCAAACGATATTCGTTCAGAATTACTTAAAAAAAAAGAAGATAAAAAATCCAGTAAATACATTGGTGTAAGTTTGAATAAATCGAACAAATGGAATAGTTATTATATGCTGAATAGAAAAAGAATTAATATTGGAACTTTTAATACAGAATTAGAAGCTTGTCAAGCATATAATAATACAGTTATTGACTTAAACAAGAATGGATGCAACTATGAACTCAATATTGTAGACTAACTATGTCTTTTTAATATTTTTTAATTAATTAAAAAATATTGTTATAATATAAGAGAACATGAAATCTAAACCTGGAGCAATTTTTGTAAGTATTGCAAGTTATAGAGATGATGTATGTAGTACTACATTAGATTCATTATATACTATGGCTGATAAACCAGATAGAGTATATGTAGGAATATGTCAACAAAATAAAAATGAAGAAGATGACGGTATAGATTGTGTAACAAAAGGTTACCAAGATCATCCTAGAGTAAGAATAATAAGAATTCCACATTTTGAAGCAAAAGGTCCTACTCACGCAAGATATTTATGTAGTACATTATGGAGTGGAGAGGAATATTTTTTACAAATAGATAGTCATAGTAAATTCGTAAAGGGTTGGGATACATTGTGTATAGGTATGTTATCGGATATTAAAAATAAAGGATTATCAAAAAAACCTGTCTTGAGTCATTATCCAAAAGAAATAAGCACATATGACCAATATAACGATAATATAAAAAACAATGTTACAAGAATATGCAAATCATTTTTTAACAATAGAGGAATGATTTCATTTATGGGCGCTGAAGAAATAAATAGTAATAATACACCATATATGACACCATACGTTGCCGGAGGTATGTTATTTTGCGAATCTTATTTTTTAAAAGAATTACCATTTGACCCTAATTTGCCATTTTTATTTGTCGGAGAAGAAATATTACACAGCATACGATTTTACACACACGGGTGGGACATTTTCACACCAACTGAAAATATCGTATTTCACGAATACACAAGAAAAGATAAACCTAAAATATGGACAGATAATCCATACTATTCAGATGTTCCAGCATTTGATAAAGTAAAGTATTATTTGAAATTAATAGATAACGATAAAGATGACGTAGTAAATTATTTACAATTTAATTTAGATAAATATGGTTTAGGAAAAATAAGAACATTAGAAGATTACTATAATTTTGCAGGAATAGATATAGTAAATAAAAAAGTATATAAAAATTTTTGCAGAGAAAATAATATTGCAACAGAAGACGATATCTTAATGAGTAACCAAATTAATCACGAAACTAACCATAACAAAAAATTCATTCAAAATAAAATTATACCATCATTACAATATATATCAATATTAATATTAGGATTATTGCTTTTACTTTACGTTATTCGCAATATTAACATTAATACCACGTTTATGCAAAAGTTTTTCAAACCGTATTAGTTTTTTTTGTAATATGAAAAGATCTAACCAAGAACTACCATATTTATAATCTTCATTTATTGATTTCTTTATACACGCTTTATACTTTTCAATTTTCATAAAGGTCTTTTTATCCAAATTAGATATCTGATGACCATATTTATTGAGGATACTTAGATCAATATCACTTATTATTACCCCTTTCATTATATATAATATGAAAGGAATATAAATAATTCAATTTTGTGCTACACTTTTTATATTAAACTTTTTTATTGTATACTTTTTTATTGTATACTTTTAAATTGTATACTTTTAATATGAATATACAATATGTGGAATTAGATTGTGCAAATCCATTTCGGAATATAAATAAGGATACTATTTCTTCAAATACTATAATAATACCAGATTTGTCAAATTATGCACAATCAGATACACTAGCTTTAAACGATTGGTTATTTTCTGATTATTTTGATAATTTGTTTTTGAATTTCATATTTTACGCACAGTGGGATTACTGTTTTCTACATTATGACAACATAGAAGAATATTTTTTAAGAATTAACTTATCCAATTTAAAATTCATAATATCCAATAATACAGTAAATCAAATAAAATCTTGTATAAAAAATAAAAAAATTATAATACTTCCTATAAGATTAGATCTATTAGAAATCCAATTAGATTATAACATTTCTTATCCAGATCATCAAGAAGAAAAGTCGATTCACAATGCACATTCTAATTTACTTATAATAGATTCACAGAATGAAATAATAGAATTTTTTGAACCACACGGTATAATACTTCAACATACATATTCAAACATTATAAATTTACAAGAATCTATAGAAAATTTCCTTAAATACACATTCGATATAGATTATACTTTTGTAAATATTGCAAACATTTGCCCTATAGGATTACAAGCATATCAATCTTATATTAATCCAAATGCTGGACATTGTCTTGTATGGAGTGCATATCTTATAACTGTAAGACTAATGAACGCACATTATAAAGAAATTAGCTATGACAAAACTACATCACAGACTCTTAATGAAATATTAATAAATCATTTTTCAAATAACGCAGATCAAATCATAAGACAATTTTTTTCATACATTGAATCTTGTATAAATATAACATCACGTCCTTACAGTAGCACTAGAGATTCCACATATAATTTACTAAATTACATACAGGACACTCGCACCATAGAAGATCGTTTACGTCATTTAATAAGAACGTATTTTGTAAATGCCTTTTTTTACCATAGAGATTTTAAAATAATATTTAGAGAAATCACATCTTATAAAAACTTACCAAATTTTGATACAATTTTCGTAGAAGAAATGTCAAAATCATATGATCTCTTATATCATAATCAACCTCAAACAATTATCGAACCTATCGAACCTCAAACAACTACCGAACCTAAAACAACTATTGAACCTATAAATAATTATAAAAATCTTGATAAAGAATGGTTTAAAATACGAGAATCCCAATCACAATCAGATACAATGTAAACTGTCAATCTGTCTATAGCACACCAGAATTTTTCAAATAATTCCAAGTTTTCCCACCTATTTTAATTCTTCTTTTAGTCGATGGATTAATCATCCATTCATCCTTGGGTTCAACCAATTCATTTTCTTCCAATTCATTTTCTTCTAATTCAGTTCTACACATTGGACATAAACGGTTATTTGTTTCAATATGTTTTTCTAAACAATTTTTGTGAAAAAGATGTTTACAATTTTTTAATCGAAACAAATTACCTTGGACTCTTTGGTTTTCAGTTGGTTCAATTGTATTTTCAGTTGGTTCAATTGTGTCATAGCATATACAACAGTCGTATTCAGTATTCATAAAATCATTAAATGAGATTTGTGTATCATCTGATTTAAAATTTTCTGTAAAATCAATGTAATTATAATAGTTTTGTAATGTAAGTGATAATCTTTCATAATCAACTAAAAATCTCTCGATTTCAAAACATCTTGTATTATAATAAGCACATGGATATATAACAGATAAATTTCTTAAATCACTAAAAATTTCATCTATATTCGTAAGCATATATGTATATATGAAATTAATAAACATTTCATCCCTTTCGTTTTGTAGATATCTTATTAAACAAGATATCCAACTCTGATACAAAACATAAACTGTATAACTCGAGTCATCTCTATCACCTGGTTCATACATATAAGGATTATTATCTAAAAAAGAATGAAATGTTAATAATATGGTTTCAATACCCATACTGGATGTCCACTTTTCAAATATATTATCACCCCAAGTATTTAAAATAGTGGCACAACATTTACCATTTTCATACATATTAGGATGAATTCTAACACCATCATAATTTACAAACGTAACTGCTGGTGGTGAATGAGGGTAATTATCAGGTATTGTAAAATCCAATCTTATAAACTTATGTCTATATACGCTATCGTGTGGAGCTTTAATTATAGCATAGAGTTTATTTATATTTGTCTCGTCATATCGAATTAAGTAATCGTTTTCTAATAATTCTTTTTGTGATTGTTGTAAATATAGTCTTTGAATTTCTTTTAAAAATCTTTTATTTGCAGTCATTAATTTAAATAAAATAATTAATATTACGATTAATAATCAAAAGTTTTTATTAAAATTTCATTTTTTTTAGCTATTTTAATTATTTCTTGTAGTAAGTTTACCTTTTTGATACATGTCATACAATTTTTCTTTAATAAGATTTTCTTTATCCTTTTGTTCCTTTTCCTTTTGAGTCTTTTGATCGTTTTTGACATTCTTTTTTCTTGGATCAGGTATATATATAATATTATCTTTTAATTGAACACTCCAAGATATATTGTTTGATGTATTTACCAACATAATATAATCAGGATAAGATACCTTCATTAAAAGTCCACCTGTTCTAAATTGTTTAGTTTCAACATTATAATACCGAATCCACGTTTTAAAAACAGGTAATTGTTGTAATATCTGTTTTTCCTTCATTGTTTTTAATGGTATATAATCAACTAGTCTTTTTAATATATCATCTCTTGTAAAATTATCTTGTTTACTACCACTAACAGGTTTTCTATAATCTGTGTTTACAATACTAGTAAACATTTTATCATCTTTTCTTTTACGAATTGGGATTGATGAAGTTACATCTTCTGTATCAGAATAATATTCATCATAATCATCAATGTAATCACTTGTTGCAGTCGTCGCAGTTGTATCTTGTTTTTCTATAATAAATTTTCGAGTAAATTTTCGAGACTTCATCTGTTATTATTGTTATTATTGTTATTATTGTTATTATTAATATAAATTAATTGTTTATCAATTTTTATTTATTATATACTATTAGTAAATGTTATTATATAATTTAATTTATGATTTAATATCCGATTTAATTTACAACAAACCAAATGTAACAGAAATCATACCAGGATTGTGGTTAGGAAATCACCAATCTGCTATAGATATAGACTTTCTTAAAAAAAATAACATAAATTTTATATTAAATTGTACACCAAATACACCATTCTTTAATGAAATACATTCAGAAAAATCATTGTTACATTTACAAGATATTGATACATATAGAATACCAGTTAACGATAGTCTTTTAGAGAGAGATTTTATACTAATGGAAAAATATTTAAAGATAATTTTACCAATATTGGTTAAAAAATATACACGTGATAAAAAACGTATTTTAATTCATTGTCAAGCTGGAAAACAAAGAAGTGCAATTGTTGTAGCTGCTTTATTAAAATATTTACTTGATAAAAATTACATCAGTATAGATAGTATACCAAAGAATATATCAAAAGAACAACAATATAAATTAATTTACGATTATCTTTTGTCAAAACGACCCCAAGTTTTTACATATGGATTAAGAATTAATTTTGATTCAACATATAAACGTTTTTTTAATTTTTAATTGTAAATTTTTATTCTTACTATTTGTAATGCAAAACGTAGTAGAACGTTATAAAAAATTACAAGATTGGAAACAAACTTATGAACAACTTCACCAATTAAAATATCAAGATATTTATAAAACTCCACAATCATTTTTTAAAAAAAAACAGATATCTAGAGGTACAGAAGGAGTTGTTTACAAAACACGATTTGATTATAAAATTAAATTAAAAAAAACAAAATCAAGGGGACTTGAGTGCACATTAGGGTATAACGATTATTTTATAATTAAAGCTTTGTATCTAAAAAGAATAAAGGATAGAAAAAGTATAGATAAAAGTGTATTATATACGCAACCAGATAAAATCAAACAGATATTTTACAGCAAACATTCTTTTAATAAACCTAGTTTAGTAGAACTAATATCTCTTCAATTAACTAACCAACTAGTTTTACAAAAAATATGCCCACATTATATTTTAAACTATGATTGGGATTATGATAAAAATGTTATAAGACAATATAACGAATACGCAACATCGGATAATTTTTATAATTGGGCCGAACAGAATCATAGCGACGAATTGTGGTTGAACGCATTGTTTCAAATTATGGTAAGTGTTTTAGCAATAAAAAGATATTTTAATATGATACATACAGATTTACATTTAAAGAATATTTTAATACATAAAGTCAATCCTGGTGGATATTGGACATATATAATAAACGATCGAAAATACTATTTACCCAACCTTGGATACATTTTTCTATTATCCGACTTTGGATACGCCTGGATTCCTCAAAAATTAGGAGTACCTTCACATTACAAAAATATAATGCAACATACTACAGTAAATGGCAGAAACATATACGATATTATTATATTAATTAAATCATTGAAAAACATTGGCACTGTCCCAAAAAGTATTATTGACATATTAGAACAAACATTTCCTAAAACCGAATTTATAATATTCACAAAAGAGTATTATGAAAAAATAGTAAATGAACTTGATAAAAAACAAACTATCACAATACATAAATCACCAAATGTTGAGCAAAAGTCAAGTGTTAAACAAATGCATAAATATATAATAGAAAACTACAACACCTTGACGCAAAAAAAACCAAATTTATCAAAAAAAATTAAAACGATGTTTTATAATACATATCAAACAAAACCTAAAAAACAAAAACATATAGAATCTTATTCTCTGGACAAATCATTCGGATCATCAAAATTACATAAACAATTTCGTAATTTAGTAAAAAAAGAAACACTTAATTAAAATTCCAATCTGTACAATCATTACAATTCGTCTCTATTGTACAATTAGGCATATCATTTTCAAATTTTGGAACTATATTTTTTACAATATATTCTATTCTATGATTAAATATAGATTCACTATGACCTAATTTTGTCTTTGAATCATACAAACACGTATAACCAGTATGACACATTGTATTAATATTATATCCAAATAAAGAACATGTTCTACCACAATTTCCCATAAAAATTGGATCAGCTGTGTGGCCAAAATGATAAAAATTGTTATTCTGTTTATTATATGCTAATTTCATATAATGCAAATCACCTGGTGTTTCAAAACTTGCACCTGTTTTATTATATATAAGAGCAGCTATACTCGCTAACATCCCCCCTAAAGAATGTCCTGTAAAATAAACTTTTGACTTGTTAAAATCGATTTCCGTTTTCACTCTATCAATAATTTTACCAATTTCATTTATATAATTATTTTCGTCTCTTAAACTTGTTTTATAACAATCACTACAACAACTAAATTTTGTATTATTAGTATTATTACACATATTACAATCCTCGAACAAACTATTTTGTTTATAAAAACAACATGAAAAAAACAAATTATCATTGTATTTATCATTTTCAGAACTTGATAACATACACATATTTTTGTCGTCTAACGAATTACCTTGAGAATTATCTAGCGAATTACCTTGCAAATTATTATTCGTCCAATACGTACTCGTGCCTTTAAAAGCAATTACCGTATTTGTTTTTTCATTGTTCGTAAATAAATATGCCCTTACAGTATCATTTGATATACTTACATCAATAACATTGTTTAATGTAGTATTTAACCAATTTTTATTATTTATCTCATAATATACATTACGAGACATTTTTGCAAGATCAGATATAGTATTATAATCCATATTTATAAAATTTGCTATTGTACCTGTTACAAAATACAATAGCTTATACATTTATTAATTAAATATTAAAATTATATTAATTAATAAACTTATAGGTAATCATTATTTACAAAAGAGTAACTGTCTCATTTAAACTATAACTCGTAATTAATACTTCAATTGATGAAGTTTCTGTTACGGTTGCAACTTCTGTTATAGTAGGAGTTTCAGGACAAGCTTCAGTTGGAGTTTCCGTTGGAGTTTCAGTTGGAGTTTCAGTTGGAGTTTCTATTGTAATATCTCTACTATTAACTGGGTCAGTTTCTTCAGGACAAGGTGTAGTTTCCGTTGGAGTAGGAGTTTCAGTAGGGATTTCTATTGTAATATCTCTGTCGTTAGTTGGTTCAGTTTCTTCAGGACAAGGTGGAGTTTCAACTGGAGTAGGAGTTTCAATTGGAGTTTCAGTAGGGATTTCTATTGTAATATCTCTGTCATTAGTTGGTACACTACAAGATTCTGTAACAAATACTATATCTGTAATTGTAGCTGTGTCTGTAACTGTGTCTGTAACTGTGTCTGTAACTGTGTCTGTAACTGTGTCTGTAACTGTGTCTGTAACTGTGTCTGTAACTGTAGCTGTGTCTGTAATTGTAGCTGTGTCTGTAACTGTATTTATAATATTTTTTGTTGTAGTGATGATAGTATTAAAACAAGTTGGTGTTGGTAAAGTTATGTTTCTAGTTTTTGGAACATTGTGCTTACAATTTTTATCACATGCATTCACTAAGGAGAATGTTAAAATACTCAAAATTTTCCACATTTATTAATATAAATTAAATGTTAATTTTAAATACTTTTTTTCAGTTTTTTATTATTGTATATATATTGTCTAATTTGCGATTAATGTAATTATTATCAATTAGTTGTTTGTTTATATCTAAACCTATTTTCTTACAAAATTCAAAGCGATTACCACCAATATAACAAATACTCCATCCATCAGATGCGGCGTTGAGTATAAATAAATATTTTGTTAAAAAATTTATTAATATATTGTGTTTGTTCATTATACATTTACTATTAAAAAAAATACAATATTCTACCGTCAACGCATTTAAAAACAAATATTATATATACAGATATATATGATTATATGAGGAAAAAAAAAGATTCACATGGCGTCCCAACTTTTTCTAAAAAGTATAATGGTACAAAACAGAAATCAAAAAGTCATCATTCTATAATGCATAAACACGAAAGTAAATTGTTAGAATTTAAAAAACAAAATGATCAAATCAAGAATATAGATAGTAAAATTAGGAATATTGAGGGTTTGTTAAAAAAACAAAACATTACAAAAAAAAGAAGCAATGAAAACATTGAAGATGATATAGCTTCCTTGAGATTAAACAAATATAAACTAGAAGATTTAAAAAAAGAAAGGGATAAAATTATTTCAGGTAAGGAAGAGATGGATTATTTACTAGAATCTTCTTCTATTATAATGGAGTACATTGAACTTGAAGAACGAGAACATTATTTTTTAAATATCAAGGATTTAACACCTGAACAAAACATCGAATTAAATGATCTATACACTAAAAAAAACGAGTTGGTTGATTTGTATTTGCATAAATTTGAACCAGGTTATACGAATCAAAAAAGAGAATTTAAACAAGATTCAGTTCAATGTTCAGAATGTAAAACCACACTTGTTACAGAACATAGTTTTTTAGTATGTCCTTCTTGTGGAAAATGTGCACATACTGTAGAACAAGCCACTGATCTATCATACAAAGAACTCCAAGATTTTGATTATAGACCACAATTTACCTATGACAAGATGACACATTTAGAAGATTGGCTAAGACGTTTTCAAGCAAAGGAGAATCGTGGTATCCCACAAGAGATTTTAGACAAAGTGTTATTAGAAGCAAACAAAGAAAGAATTCAGGATTTGAATACACTTACAGAGGATAAAATTAAAAAGTATCTTAAAAAGCTCAATCTTAACGATTATTACGATAATGTAATTGGTATTATTAATCGTCTCAATGGAAGACCACCATTTACATTAACATCAGAAATAGAAGAAAAGATAAAGATTATGTTTCAACAAATCCAAGATCCATATGAAAATTTCAAACCAAAAGGTAGAAAGAATTTCTTATCATATAGTTATACACTTCATAAATTTTTCCAAATAATTGGATTACACGAATTTGCAAAATATTTCCCTTTACTAAAAAGCACTGATAAACTACGTCAACAAGACGATATTTTTAAGAAAATAGTTGGTTATATGTCACAAAATGACACAACGACAAAATGGGTATTTTATCCGAGTATCTAATTTAATTACTTTTTTATTTTTCGTTCAATATTTGATTTAAAAATAAAACACTATCTTATCATAATATTACAATATGGATCAAATTATTAAAACAGAATGTATAGATTTTAAGGCTCTTGTATCAAAAAATTCAAATATTTCATTAAATGTACAAACTAAGATGATTAAAGAACTTGATAAAACATTTACAGAAGAAGAAAGTCGATGGTACATTGCTAATTTTTATGTTTACATGAATTACCACCCAATAAACGACTTTCCAATAAACCTTGAAAATGTACTGAAAATGATGGGATTTGCGCATAAAAAAAATGCAAAAAGAACACTTGAAAATAATTTTGTTAAAGATGAAGATTACAAAATCACCTTGCTCCCTTCGGAGCACGGTCAATTTGCCACGGAAATAATTATGTTAAATATAGACACTTTTAAAAATTTATGTATGATGATAAAAACAGATAAGGGGAAAGCGATTAGAAAATATTATGTAAAATTAGAAAATATTTATAATAAAATTATAAAACAAGAAATAGAAGATAAACAATCACAATTAGAAGAAAAACAAAGTCAATTAGAAGAAACGGAATCACAATTGGCAACTACACAACGAGAACTAACAAAAGAAAAATCTTTAAGAAATAAAATGTTAAACAGAAGGTGTTTTGATGTTGAAGATGGTAATTATATTTATATTTTTCAAGATAACTTAAATGACCCTAATTCTATATTAAAAATTGGACAAACTAAAAATTTAATATTAAGAGAACAATATTATAGTAATATCAATAAATCTGGTGGTATAGTTTTTTACAAAAAATGTATAGATTGCAGTTTAATTGAAAAATTGTGTCATCATATGCTTGATAAATTTAGAGAAAACAAAATGCAAGAATGGTTTAATGTAAGTCTAGATTTTGCAAAACAAACCGTGTCAGCTATCATAGCATTTTCAGATTCTAAAAATATAGAATCTTTAATCCCAGCTATGAATACAATTATAAATACAACCGACAATAAAACTAAAATAACAAATGAAAATACAACTGCAGAAATGAAAACAAATAACACTACGAATAACACAAATCATAACATAGATAAATCAAATGATTACACAAATCATAACATAGATAAATCAAATGATTTTCAGGGATTTTTAGATACCTTTTGTGAGACAGATCCTAATTTTTTTACAGCAAAAGAAGAATTAACTCGAGCTTTTAGAATATATAGTAAACGTACTGTTGAAAAAAGTATAAAAGAAAATTTAAATACTTTTTTGCAAAATAAATTTAGATCAGGAGTAGAATTTTATGAAAATATCAGAAGAAATGTTTGGAGAGGATTCCGATTACGCCCTTTAACTTTTTCTGTAAATAATCCAGATGATATCCAAGATTATGAACAATTCATTTTGGATAAATGTCAGGTAAATTACCTAAATAGAATTTCATACGTTGATTTCTTTGAAGCATTCGTATTATATAAAAAAGAAACGGATCCAAATTACATTTTAACTAATCCTATTAAACAACAAATCCAAACTTATTTAACTGACAAATTTACAAATGGTCGTGTTCATTTAAGCGACCATTCTAAAGCAAAACATTTATTTGGGGTTTTGGGTTTAAGTTTACAAAACACATCTGGATTAAAACAATCTAAAAGAACTTGCAAAAACGTATTACAACTTAATTCTGAAACTAACGAATGTATCAATACATGGGAGTCTTTAACAATTGCCGCAAAAGAATCTGGTATACCAAGAAGTACATTGGCAACCCTTATTAAATTTCAAACAATCAAAGACAATTGTACTTTCAAATACATTTAACCAAATACAATCTGCATTATTAGAGGTTTGTAAAAATGGAACTGCTAAAAGACTTTTTTTAGATGCTAAATATAATGTTGCCGGCAAAACTGGAACTAGTTTGGCTCTTAATAAAAATGGTTATACTGACGCACAATATCAAGCATCTTTTATAGGTTATGCACCCGCAGAGAATCCAAAATATGCATGTATGGTAATAATCAAATGCCATAAAAATGCTGCTAACCATTTTGGTGCTTCGGTTGCAGGTCCTGTTTTTAAGGATATCATGGAAAATGCATTAAAATCTGTAATATCCAATAAATTTATTCAAGAGCCTTTTGAAAAAGTAATGGCACCTGATTCAATACAAATATTACTTAGTGAGAATAAGAGATATTATCATCATTTAGAAGACTCCATTTTCAAATTGAGACGAGATGCTTTTGAAAGAGATTCAAATTATAAAGAACAGGTTAAATCATTTATAATAGATGGTAAAGAATACAAAGGTTTTGATGGCGGCGCATTAGGCTATTATATGAAAGCTTGTTGGTCACAGGCTCAGGAAATAATTAAAAAATTCATGCCTATTACTAGGGTTGCAGGCTGCGGTAATGAATATGATTATAATAGTCAAAACCATAATGTTAATTATTACAATTGTGAGTTAGATCAAAAAAATTATACTAAGTCTAATACTAGTGAGTCAATTATAAAAAGTAAAAACTATTATATTTATTTTTATGATAAATAGCTTTAAAAACTAGTTATTTTTGTGCTCAGATTTTTTATAATCGCTGATCAAACCAATTAGAATTGTGGACCTTGTGCTCCGAACAGGGAATGATCCTGTGATCCCCTGATTATGAGTCAGGTGCTTTAACCAGCTAAGCTATCGGAGCGGACATCTTTCGATGAGGGGCGAAAATACTAAAATTTGACTATGAATTCTAGCCTAATTGACTAATTTTTAACCTTTTTTAAAGGTATCTACCCTTTTTCTTCTATTTTTGCGCCATGGAGAAAGTTATTTTATCAGCAGTTTCTATTTTATTCTTTGGCATGTTTTTAAATGCCCAAACAGCATCCTCTACAGGGAGTAAAAAATTAGACCTTACAGGAAGACCAGCAGACCATTTCGTGCTTGAGTTTCAAAATATTTCTCTTTTTGGAAAGCCAGATAGTGTTAAAACAAGTGGCTTTAGCCGTGGTTTCAACATATACTTCATGTATGATAAACCCTTCGCAACAAACCCCAAATTTTCTCTTAGCTTCGGTGGGGGTTTAGGTACAAGTAATATTTTCTTCGATAACAAAACTTATGTCGATGTAAAATCTACAGCAAATACTTTGCCCTTCCGTTCAATAGATGCAGCTTCAAATCATTTTTCTAAGTTCAAAGTCTCAACCATATACCTCGAAGCCCCAGTCGAGTTACGCTACTATAGCGATCCAGTTCACCCAAATTCATCTTGGAAAACTTCTATTGGTTTAAAGCTAGGAACACTTTTAAAGGCATATTCAAAAGGGAAAAATATGGTAAGTAGTACCGGTGCATCTATTAACGGTAAGTCTTATATAGAAAAAGAACAAAGCAAACGCTTTTTCAATGCCACAAACGTGGCTGTTTCCGGGAAAATATCCTATGGAATCTTTGGTATTTCCGTAACACAAAACTTGACACCGCTTTTACGTGATAGTTATGGTCCTGTTATGCATAAGTTCGCTGTAGGCTTCACCATTAGTGGCTTATAGTTATTAATATAATATTTACTAAACCCTCTTTTACGGAGGGTTTTTTTATGGACCTAATGGATTAGCCTATCTTTGTAAAAACAATAAATTTGATAGAGAAAAAGACAATATTAAAAAAAGAGGAGAAAGCGGTTTTTGTAAGTGTGATTCAAAAAGATCAAACTGAAGCACAGGTAGATGAATACTTGGCCGAATTAGCGGAACTTGCTACAACTGCTGGCTTAATACCCATTCGGTCCTTTAAG
>ENA-OUVC01001434-OUVC01001434.1-marine-metagenome-genome-assembly--contig:-NODE-1434-length-14204-cov-4.919587_pt1 | contig 14204 bp, 12 predicted proteins | sample MGYA00248622_ERZ508571 | MGnify/ENA primary metagenome ERZ508571 (study PRJEB26236, sample SAMN06267175) | marine metagenome | isolation source: Columbia River Estuary | place: USA:Columbia River... | reverse complement strand
CTTTCCGAGAACAAAGAGAATGTGAAGAGATTTATTGCACTCGCTGATTGTGCAGCGGTAATGGTCAATACATCCACACGTTTTACCGATGGTGAACAAATGGGCTTTGGCGCTGAAATTGGTATCTCAAATCAAAAATTGCATGCCAGAGGTCCAATGGGGCTTGAGGCGATGACGACAACGACTTGGATTGTTACGGGAAATGGGCAAATTCGCAGTTAGGCTGCAATTTAATTAGACTGAGGCCCATGAGCAGCCTTTCACGCGATGATGTCGCCAAGCTTGCAGGCCTAGCCCGCATCGAAATGAGCGAAGAAGAGTTAGTCAATCTCTCTCAGGAATTCACCGTAATTTTGGATGCCGTTGCTCGCGTGCAAGAAGTTGCCGGAGCCGATGTTGAACCGACGTCACACCCATTGCCTCTTCGCAATGTTTTCCGTGCAGATGTAGTTGTCCCAAGTCTTACTCCTGAAGAAGCACTCTCTGGTGCACCTGCTCAAGAGGAACAACGTTTCCGCGTTCCGCAGATTTTGGGTGAAGAATGATTCGTAACTCAGCAGCTGAAATGGCAGCAAAACTTGTTGCCGGTGAGACAACATCTGTTGCTTTAACGCAAGCACACTTAGATCGCATTGCTGCAGTTGATACCGATGTACATGCATTTTTGTATGTAGATACCGAAGGTGCTTTGGCTCAAGCCGCTGCAGTTGATGCAAAGCGTGCAAAGGGTGAAAAGTTGTCACCACTTGCAGGTGTTCCACTGGCACTTAAAGATGTCATGGCGCAAAAGGGTGTTCCAACAACTTGTGGTTCAAAGATTCTCGAAGGTTGGCGTCCGCCGTATGACTCAACCGTTGTTGCTAACTTAAAAAAGAATGACATTGTTATTTTGGGTAAAACCAATATGGATGAGTTTGCAATGGGTTCTTCAACTGAGAACTCTGCTTATGGTCCAACGCATAACCCTTGGGATTTAACACGTATTCCTGGAGGTTCAGGTGGCGGTTCATCTGCAGCTCTTGCTGCCTTTGAAGCACCACTGGCAATTGGTACGGATACTGGCGGATCTATTCGCCAACCTGCAGCTGTTACTGGAACTGTTGGAGTTAAACCAACTTATGGTGGAGTTTCACGTTTTGGTTTGGTCGCTTTCTCATCTTCACTTGATCAAGCAGGTCCCTGTGCACGCACAGTTTTAGATACCGCGCTTCTTCACGAAGCTATTGCTGGACATGACCCAAAGGATGCAACAAGCATCAATGCACCTGTTCCTCAAGTCGTTGCCGCTGCAAAATCTGGCGATGTAAAGGGAATGAAAATTGGTGTGGTTAAGGAACTCAATGGCGATGGATATCAGCCAGGAGTTCGTGCCCGCTTTGAAGAATCACTAGAACTTTTAGCAAAAGCTGGAGCTGAAATTGTTGAAGTTTCTGCACCAAACTTTGAATATGCCCTTGCTGCGTATTATTTAATCGCACCATCTGAATGTTCATCTAACTTGGCTCGTTTTGATGCAATGCGTTATGGCTTGCGTGTGGGCGACATAGATGGCGCGTCTGCAGAATCCGTAATGAATCTGACGCGTGAAGTTGGTTTCGGTAAAGAGGTTAAGCGCCGCATCATTTTGGGAACTTATGCGCTTTCATCTGGTTATTACGATGCGTATTACGGAAGTGCTCAAAAAGTACGCACACTGATTACTCAAGATTTCACCAAAGCTTTTGAAAAGGCCGATGTATTGGTTTCACCAACATGTCCAACCACTGCCTTTAAAATTGGCGAGAAAGCAAATGATCCATTGGCTATGTATCTCAATGACATTGCAACTATCCCGGTAAACATGGCTGGAATTGGCGGAATGTCTTTGCCTTCAGGTTTGGCTGATGAGGATGGTTTGCCGGTCGGTTTCCAAATCATGTCTCCTGTGATGAAGGATGAACGCATGTACTCAGTGGGCGCAGCTCTTGAAGCAGCGCTGCTCACTAAGTGGGGTGCGCCTTTACTGGATAAGGCACCAATCATGGGAGGTGCACGATGACACTTTCTTATGATGATGTAATCGCAAAGTACGAACCCGTATTAGGTCTTGAAGTACACGTCGAACTCAATACGAATTCAAAGATGTTTTGTGGTTGCAGCACTGTTTTTGGAGCGGAACCAAATACTCAGACATGTCCGGTGTGCTTGGCATTGCCTGGCGCTTTGCCAGTAGTTAATGAAAAGGCGATCGAGTCAACAATCAAAATCGGTTTGGCACTTAACTGTTCCATCGCACCATTTTCACGTTTTGCTCGTAAGAACTACTTCTACCCAGATATGCCAAAGAACTTCCAGATTTCTCAGTATGACGAACCGATCTGCGTTGATGGTTATGTAGATGTGGAAATCGAAACTGATGAAGGTCCCAAGAAGTTCCGTGTTGAGGTCGAGCGCGTTCATATGGAAGAAGACACCGGAAAGTCATTGCACGTAGGTGGCGCAACTGGTCGTATCCATGGCGCTGAATACTCATTGCTTGATTACAACCGTGCCGGAATTCCTTTAGTTGAAATCGTGACAAAGATTGTTCCTGGCACTGGAAAGTATGCGCCAGAGGTTGCTAAGGCTTACGTTGCCGAACTCCGCGACATTCTGCGCGCACTGGGCGTAAGCGATGTAAAGATGGAGCAAGGCTCATTGCGTTGTGATGCAAATGTTTCTTTGCGTTTAATCGGTGCTGAAAAGCTTGGCACACGAAGTGAAACCAAAAACGTTAACTCATTGCGTTCAGTAGAACGTGCAGTTCGTGGCGAAATGATTCGTCATGCAGAGCTACTCAATGCGGGTGGGCGAGTAGTTCAAGAGACTCGACACTTCCAAGAGGACACAGGTTTGACTCGTTCTGGGCGTTCAAAGGAACAAGCCGAGGATTACCGTTACTTCCCTGAACCAGATCTAGTGCCAGTTGCACCTGATGCTGCATGGATTGAAGAGCTACGTGCAACTTTGCCAGAGCGACCATCGATTCGTCGCAAGCGTTTGCAGGAAGCATGGGCGGTTCCAGATAAAGAAATGTCTGCAATGATCAACGCAGATGTTCTAGATATTGTCGAAGCAACAGTTTTGTTAGGTTCAGATCCAACGAAGGCTCGCAGTTGGTGGCTGGGTGAGATCTCACGCATTGCAAACGATAAAGATATTGCGATCGCAGATTTAGCGATCACTCCGCAAGATGTTGCAGAGATCGTGGCACTTGTTAATGCCGGTGAATTAACAGACAAACTTGCTCGCCAAGTGGTTGAAGGTGTTATCGCTGGAGAAGGAAAGCCTTCTGACGTTGTAACAAAGCGCGGAATCAAGGTTGTTAATGATGATGGCGCATTGATGGCTGCAATTGAAAAGGTGTGCGCTGAACAAGCAGAAACTGCGGAAAAAGTTCGCAATGGACATTTACCTGCAGCAGGTGCGCTCATTGGCGCGGTTATGAAAGAGACGAAGGGCCAAGCAGATGCTGCAAAAGTTCGCTCGCTCCTCTTAACCCACCTTGGACAATCAGAAGGCTAGACTTAGCAAATGCCTAACATGAAGCCGCGCTCCCATGTAGTTACCGATGGAATGGAAAGAGCTCCGCAACGAGGAATGTTGCGTGCTGTTGGTATGGGCGATGAAGATTGGGTTAAGCCACAGATCGGTATCGCATCTTCATGGAATGAAATCACGCCATGCAACATGTCACTCGATCGTTTAGCAAAGGCTTCTAAAGAAGGCGTTCTTGCAGCTGGTGGTTTCCCAATGCAGTTCGGAACAATCTCAGTTTCTGATGGAATCTCGATGGGCCATGAAGGAATGCACTTCTCGCTAGTTTCTCGAGAGATCATCGCAGATTCAGTTGAAACAGTTATGAATGCAGAGCGTTTTGACGGAATGGTTACTTTTGCAGGTTGTGATAAATCACTTCCCGGAATGATGATGGCTGCTGCACGATTAGATGTTGCAAGCGTATTCGTCTATGCAGGTTCGACATTGCCAGGTCAAGTAGATGGAAAAGATGTAACGATCATCGATGCTTTTGAAGCTGTAGGTGCTTGTGCGCGTGGACTGATTACAAAGGATCGAGTTGATCAGATTGAAAGAGCGATCTGTCCAGGTGAAGGTGCATGCGGTGGCATGTACACAGCAAACACCATGGCAGCGATTGGCGAAGCGCTAGGACTTTCATTGCCAGGCTCTGCGGCACCTCCAGCTGTAGATCGCCGACGCGATACTTATGCCATTAAATCTGGTGAAGCAGTTGCCAACGAAGTTAAAAAACCTAAAAAGTAAAAACATTTCATCATGAATGAAAAAACTCGCATCAGCCCAACCGCTGATCCCCTTGCAGATATAGATCCAGCGCAACGACAAGGCTTTGATCAGCAAAAAATAGAAAATGCAATAAGAGAAATCATTATTGCTATTGGCGAAGATCCAGATCGAGATGGTTTGCAAGACACTCCTGCTCGAGTGGCCAGAGCTTACAAAGAAATGTTTTCAGGTCTTTATCAAAGACCTGAAGAAGTTTTAGCAACAACTTTTGATTTAAACCACAACGAATTAGTAATCGTAAAAAACATAGATATTTTCTCAGTTTGCGAACATCATTTATTGCCATTTTTTGGTAAGGCACACATTGCCTATATTCCCAACGGACATATTGTAGGATTAAGTAAAATTCCTAGAGTTGCCGATGCTTTTGCTAGAAGATTACAAGTACAAGAAAGATTAACAACAGAAATTCTTGATTGCATTCAAGAGACCTTAAATCCATTAGGTGTTGCGGTAGTTATTGAATGTAAACACTTATGCATGAGCATGCGTGGTATTCAAAAACAAAATTCGGTAACCACTACTTCGGCATTTACAGGCGCTTTTGAAAACGATATAACCCGTGCAGAATTTATTCGCTTAATAGGCACTAGCTTAGTTTAATTACCTTTTTCGGGACTTTCATTAGGGTTTTCAGTCGGGGTTTCCCCTTCTTTGGGCTTATTAATGGCATCAAATAGTTTCTCCATTTTTGAAACATATTCCATAGAGTCGTCGATGAAAAAATCGATGCTTGGAATTACGCGTACTTGATTGCGTATTTTTTCACCTAATTTATATCGAATCTCACGTGATTTTGCACGTAATTCATTTAATAATAATTCGTTGTTTTCGGCATTAAAAATGCTGAGGTAAACTTTAGCGATAGAAAGATCTGGACTCATTCTTACCATGGTAATCGTAACTATACTATTGCCATGAAAAGACCAACCTTCTTTTTGTAAAGTTTCACTTAATTCTTTTTGTATAACTCTTGCAAATTTTTGCTGACGTTTTGTTTCCATTTTTAATTTTATTAAGTGCTCAAATTATCTTTTAAATAAAGTGCAAGTTCTTCTTTGGTCCATTTTTCTTCTAATTTAATGATGCTTGCTGCATCAGCAAATACAGGTGGTTTAGCTTTTTGCGTTAATCTTATATAATGATGATTGAACACATCTAATGCAATATGACAAGGTTTAATATCTGCAAATTCGAGCGCTCTCTTTTTGCTTCTAATGTATAAATCCCAATCAGCACCTTGTATTCTTTCGTCCCAAAAGCCCAATAAATCTAATGCTTTTCTATTAAATATTACGCTATTTCCTACAAATCCTTCTACTACTTTATTTTTAAATTGCTTATATCTTTTTGCAGAAAAAGATTCCCAGTTACCATACATTAAATAATGCATGGTGGTCAACAATTTTTTTGTTTTTGGAATAAAGCCGGTTAAGTTTTTTATTAACTTCCATCGCCTACCCAAGTTTAAAGTTTTTCCTAAGCTTTCTACTCTTTCAATACCACATACCGTAATAACATCTAATTGATTTTTTTCCATGCTGTCTAAAATCTTTTGATCCCAGTTTGGAGAAACAATTATGTCGTTGTTTAAAAATGCGAAAATATCGTTTGAAGCAATTTTAATTCCTTGATTTTGGGTATATGGATAAGAATAATTAGCCTGGTTTGCAATTACGGTAGCACCTTTTTCAATGAAAAATTCTTTACTACCATCGCTGGAGTGATTGTCAATAATTATTAACTCAAAAGGGTAATGCGTGTACTTTTTCAGGTTTTCCCAAAAAATTTCATTCATCTCCAATTGATTATGTATGGCAGTAATGATGCTAATCATAAATTTTTATAATATACAAAGATAGTATTATTCTGATTAGTGGATTTATACTAAATTGCAATGTTTTTTGGAACGCGCTAACAGCCTCCATTAACCTAAACTTTTTTAAATGAAGATTTATTTCAAGCTGCTTTCTTTTGCAAAGCCATTTAATCGATTTGTACCAAAGTATTTTATACTTGCCGTATTAGCCGTGATTTTTGGATTGGCAAATTTTACGCTCATGATTCCTTTATTAAATGTGATTTTTGAGAAAGTGGAAGTGGTAACAATTGTTGCGAAGCCAGAATTCGCTTTAAATCTTGACTATTTCAAAGCTATTTTTAATTTTTATTTTGCAAGTATTTTTAAGACCTATGGTCAAGTAGGTGCTTTGCAATTTGTATGTGTGGTAATTGTTGTTTCAGTTTTCTTAGCCAATTTATTTAAATACTGGTCGCAAAGAGTACTTACTTCTATGCGTACGCATGTTGTAAAAAATATTAGAGAGTCATTATTTTTAAAAATCACTTCCTTACATGTTGGCTATTTTCACAGCCAACGAAAAGGCGATCTCATGTCTAGTTTATCAAATGATGTTAACGAAGTAGAAAATTCTGTTGTGAGTTCGGTGCAAGTGATCTTTAGAGAACCCCTCATGATCATTGGCTACGTGGTATTGCTATTTAGCATGTCTGTAAAACTTACTTTCTTTACCCTATTGGTATTGCCAATATCTGGAGGTGTAATTGCTTGGATTTCTAGAAAATTACGAAAAGAGGCAGAAGTAGGACAAGGGCTATTGGGAGAAATGTTAAGCATTATTGAAGAAACAATTTCTGGCATTAGAATAATCAAAGCGTTTAATGCGCAACAATATGTAAGAGAAAAATTTGATCAACAAAACAATAAATACCGCGGTGTTTTAAAATCAATGTGGAATAAAAGAGAATTAGCTTCTCCAATTTCAGAATTTTTAGGCATTAGCATTGTTGTGTTGGTAATTCTATATGGTGGTCGTTTGGTATTAGAAAACCAATCAGAATTAAATGCGAGCGAATTTATTACTTATATTATTTTATATTCTCAGATATTAATTCCAGCTAAAAACATTTCGACTGCGGTTACTAATATTCAAAGAGGCATTGCCTCCGGAGCCCGCATATTCAGCGTATTAGAAACGGATATAAATATTATAGAAGATAAAGATGCGGTTGCTAAATCAAGTTTAAATACGGAAATTATTTTCAAAGAGGTAAGTTTTCAATATGCCGATACCAAAGTATTGGAAGATATTAATTTGACAGTAGAGGCCGGAAAAATGATTGCATTAGTGGGTCAATCGGGTGCAGGTAAATCTACTATGGCCGATTTATTACCTAGGTTTTATGATGTTACAACTGGTCAAATTTTAATTGATGGGATTGACATTAGAAAAATAAAACTACACGATTTAAATCAGTTAATGGGCATTGTAACTCAAGAGTCGATTTTATTTAATGATACCATTTTCAATAATATTGCCTTTGGAAATAAATCTGCTAATAGAGAAGCAGTAATAGCAGCAGCTAAAATTGCCAATGCAGATGAATTTATTGTAAAATTAGCGGACGGTTATGATACAAATATAGGCGATAGAGGCAGCAAACTCTCTGGTGGTCAGCGTCAGCGCTTATCTATTGCAAGGGCTGTATTAAAAAATCCACCCATATTAATTTTAGACGAAGCCACTTCTGCATTAGATACCGAATCCGAAAAATTGGTTCAAGATGCCATTCATAAATTAATGCAAAACAGAACTTCTATTGTTATTGCACATCGATTATCCACTATTCAACACGCAGATACAATTGTAGTCATGCAAGATGGTAAGATTATTGAAAAAGGAAAACATGCGGAATTGATTAGCATGAATGGTACTTATAAAAAGTTAACAGACATGCAAAGTTTTCAATAATTAATATAAAAATTGTTGATTAGGATATCTTGTTTCGTGTAAGGCTTTTACTTTATCATAAATCAAAGTTCTAAAACTTTCTAGGTTTGATTTATTTAATGCAGAAATAAATATGGCAGGCGTATTGGTTTTACTAATCCAGCTTTTTTCAAAATCTGCAATACTCATTTCTCCATCTTCTGAATAAAATGCATCCACTTTATTGAATACCATAATCATCGGTTTATCGAGCACCTCTAGGTCTTTTAGGGTTTCGTTAACCACATTAATTTGTTCTTCATAGCTAGGATGCGAAATATCGACCACTTGCATTAAAATATCTGCTTCTTTTACTTCTGATAAAGTAGACTTAAAACATTCCACTAAATGATGCGGTAATTTGCGAATAAAACCAACGGTATCGGAAAGTAAAAAAGGAAGATTAGCGATTACTACTTTTCGAACAGTTGTATCGAGTGTTGCAAATAATTTATTTTCGGCAAACACTTCAGATTTACTCAACATATTCATGATGGTAGATTTTCCAACATTGGTATAACCTACTAATGCTACTCGAATTAATTCGTTTCGGTTTTTTCTTTGCGTTTCGTTTTGCTTATCAATTATTTCTAATTTTTCTTTAAGCAATGTTATTTTTTGTAAAATAATTCGTTTGTCGGTTTCTATTTGCGACTCACCTGGTCCGCGCATACCAATACCCCCTTTTTGTCTTTCTAAGTGGGTCCAAAGTCTTTTTAAACGAGGCAACATGTATTGGCATTGCGCAAGCTCTACTTGCGTTTTAGCCTGAGCAGATTGCGCTCTTTTGGCAAAAATATCGAGAATTAAACTGCTGCGATCCATGACCCTACATTTTAATTCAAACTCAATATTTCTTAATTGCGAAGGACTTAATTCATCATCAAAAACAACAATATCTGCTTCTTCTGCTTTAACATATTCGCAAATTTCTTCGAGTTTTCCCTTACCTACATAAGTTCGAATATCTGGGCGTTGTACTTTTTGTGTAAACTGATGTATACAAGTTCCGCCTGCTGTTTCTACTAGAAAAGCCAATTCTGCTAAGTATTCTTTTTCTTGTGCTTCTGTTTCGTCTGGCGTAATAATTCCTACAAGCACAATTCGTTCTTGTGCGGCACTTGTATTATAAAGTTGTTTCGCCATTTATTCTGCTGAACGCAGCGATTTAACATAGCTTGCTACTGCATTGATTTCTGTTTCAGAAAGAAGATCTTTATAAGCTGGCATTAAATTTCTGCCATGTTTGATAATTCCGATAAGTCCTTTGTTTTCGCACATAGAAGCTGTTAAATTAGAAGCGCCGTTAACACCCGCTTTACCATCTTCGCCATGACATCTTAAACAGTTATTGATATAAATAGCTTTTCCATGAACAAGTTCATCGTAGTTTGCAGCAGCCGTATCTACTACTACACCATTCATGTTTGCTTTTTTAAGCATGACACTTTTAGTAGTTGATAAAAAATAAATATATACAAACAAGAAGGTTGAAATTAAAACCATTGCTTTGTTCTTTTTCTTAAATCCAATTATTCCTAATACCAAACCAATAATTGTAATTGTTAATTTTAAATGGAACCAGCCGCCAATAGTTTTCATGCCAATTTGAGTTAACCAATAAATACCTGTTACTAAGAAAATAGTACTGATAATCATACTGATTACTTTGGTATAAGCTTTGTATTTATCAAGCGCAGTGTTTTTGTCAAAAACCAATAGCATTGATTTTACCACATAATCTATAATAAATAGGACTGCACTGGCAATGTGTAAAGTTTCAATTAGCTTCATTTTTATCTATTTTATTTCAACAAATATAATCATAGAAAGTATAAGGCTCAAATTATTACCATAAATTGTTTAATCCTAAAGAAATTAGTAGCTTTAATATTGATCTATTAAATCGTATTCGTAAAAATTACTTTATATGAAAAAAACAATATTATACTGCTTGTTTATATTCTTAGGCATGCGTGTATCAGCCCAACAAACTTTTCCAGTAAATGGCGTGGCAGAGGTAATGCCAAATAAATTTGCGCTGATTGATGCCAGCATTTATGTAGATGCACATACCTGTTTAGCCAAAGCAAGCTTATTGATTGATGGGGGTAAAATTGTAAGTATTTCAGAAAAAGTGAGTATTCCTGCAGGTTATGTAGTGATTAATTGTTTAAATAAAATTATTTATCCTGGATTTATTGATGCCTATACAAGTTACGGATTGTCGGATACAAAAAACGAAGGCAGTGCAGAAGATCCTGTTTTTATTAGTAATAAAGATGGTGCATACCATTGGAACGAAGCAGTAAAAAGCGAATTTAATGCAATTACTAATTTTAGTGTAAAGCATTCGGATCCTGATGTATATCGTTCGCAAGGTTTTACGGTTGTAAATACCTTGAAAAAAGACGGCATTTTTAGAGGTACTAGCGCATTGGTTTCTTTAGGCTCGGAAAGAGATAATTTATTAATTATATCGGCAAATGCCGCATCGGCATTGTCTTTCAGAAAAGGAAGTTCAAAACAAGATTACCCATCTTCTTTAATGGGCAGCATTGCTTTAATTAGACAAAGTTATTATGATGCAAAATGGTTAATGGATAACAAAGGGAAAGTCGAATTTAATCAATCACTGCAAGCAATAAATGACCAACAATCGAAAATTAAAATTTTTGAAGTAACAGATGTGCACGATATTTTTAGGGCACAAAAAATAGCAGAGGAATTTAATATCAATTATATTTTTAAAGGTGCAGGCAACGAATACCAACGCATAGCGGAACTAAAAAAAATAAATCCAATCATTATTATTGGTTTAAATTTTCCTAAAATATACGACGTAGAAGATTATTTTGATGCGGGTAATATTTCCTTAACAGAATTAAAAAACTGGGAATTAGCACCAAGCAATCCAGCAGCATTAGCCCAAGCGAATATTAAATTTTTACTCAGTACCAGTGATTTAAAGAAACCAAGCGAATTTTTAAATAACCTTAGAAAGGCTGTAAAATATGGACTTTCGGAAGAAAGCGCACTTACCGCATTAACCGAAACACCCGCTACTATTTTAGGCGTTAAAGATCAAATGGGAAGTTTAAAAAAGGGCATGCGTGCTAATTTTATAATTTGTTCTGGAAATATTTTCAAAGAAGAATCTGCTACTATATTATCCACTTGGATTGATGGTAAGTCTTATGCAGTTACTTCTCAAAACGAAAATGATATTAGAGGAACTTATCAAGTAACTAATGGTAATATTGGAACAAAAGAAATTACCATCAAAGGAACATTAATTGATTTAGTGGCTACTGGATTAAAAGCAGACAGTACGGACTTATCTATCAAACTTAATTATTTTGAAAATCAAGTGTCGATGATTTATGATCCAAGTATTGATTCTACAAGCATTGGAAAATTTAGATTGAATGCCAGTTTTGTAGGAAATCAAATGATGGGAAGCGGCACAAGCACCGATGGAAAACCATTTAACTGGACTGCAATGAAGACTAAAACATTTCAAGAACCTATAGTTGCAAATGACCCTATTCAAAAAGAAAAAGATTTAAAACTAGGGCCTGTTTATTATCCATTTACAGCTTATGGAACTACAAACACCTTGCAGGCCGAAAAAATGGTCATTAAAAATGCGACTATTTGGACAAACGAATCTCCAGCTGTATTAACCGAAACAGATGTATTAATTAATAAGGGGAAAATTATTCAAATAGGAAAAAATATTCAAGCACCCGATGCAAAAGTAATTGATGCAGCCGGAAAGTATTTAACCAGTGGTATCATTGATGAACATTCACATATTGCTATAACAAGAGGAGTTAACGAAGGCACACAAAGTAATACAGCAGAAGTTAGCATCGGAGATGCACTAGACCCAGACGATATTAATATTTACAGACAATTAGCCGGAGGCGTAACTACTTCGCAACTGTTACACGGTTCTGCAAATCCTATTGGTGGACAAAGTGCAGTCATTAAATTGAGATGGGGAAAAATGGCAGAAGAATTAAAATTTGAAGGCGCGAGTCCGTTTATCAAATTTGCTTTGGGAGAAAATGTGAAGCAAAGTAATTGGGGTGATAGACAACAAACGCGATTCCCTCAAACCCGCATGGGCGTTGAGCAAGTTTATATCGATGCATTTACCAGAGCGAAAGAATATGAAGCTGAAAAATTATTCTACGCTAAACTAAGTGCAGCTGCAAAAGCAAAAACCATTAGCCCTCGTTTCGATTTAGAATTAGAAACCATGCTTGAAATTTTAAACAAGAAAAGATTTATTAGCTGTCACTCTTATGTTCAGTCAGAAATAAATATGTTGATGCATGTAGCCGATTCCTTCAATTTTAAAGTAAATACTTTCACGCATATCTTAGAAGGATATAAGGTTGCAGATAAAATGAAAGCACATGGTGCCAGTGCTGCAACATTCTCTGATTGGTTTAATTACAAAACAGAGGTACAAGATGCAACCGCTTACAATGCTGCCATTATGCAAAGAGTGGGTGTAAATACAATTATTAATTCTGATGATGCTGAAATGGCTAGACGCTTGAATCAAGAAGCAGGTAAGATTGTAAAATATGGTGGTGTGTCAGAAGATGAAGCATTCAAGATGGTTACATTGAACCCTGCAAAGGCTTTACACATTGACAACAAAGTGGGAAGTATTAAAGTAGGTAAAGATGCTGATGTGGTATTATGGACAGACAATCCATTAAGTATTTATGCAAAATCTTTATATACTATTGTAGATGGTACGGTATTTTTTGATAGAGCAAAAGATGCAGAAAAATCTAAAGCCATTGCAACTGAAAGAGCTAAGCTGATTCAAAAAATGTTGGGTGAAAAAAAGGCAGGCGCACCAATGAGACCAGCAATGCCAAGCTATCAAACTATTTTATCATGTGGCGATCACGATCATGAAGATCATTTAGCTACTGTTTATGAAACCAATAAAAACTAAGCCATGCAAAAGAAATATTCTAACATATTATTAGCTTCTCTTGCATTGTTAAGTATAACAGCAAGAGCACAGGAAACAATATATCCTGCTAAAGCACAAAAAGGCATTACTGTAATTACACATGCAACTGTGCATGTGGGAAATGGAACCGTATTAAACGATGCCTCAGTAAGTTTTGAAAATGGAAAAATCACCGCAGTGGGTAATATTACTCCTGCAGCAGGTGCTACAGTAATTGACGCAACGGGTAAACATGTTTATCCTGGTTTTATTTTACCAAGTTCTGATTTGGGCTTAAGAGAAATTGCTTCAGGGGTAAGAGGAAGTAATGACTACTTTGAAATTGGTGAAAACAATGCGAATATCAGATCTATTGTTGCATACAATACCGATTCCAAAAACCTTGCAGTTTTAAGAGAGAATGGTATTTTATTAGCAGGCGTAGCGCCACAAGGAGAATTAATCGAAGGTAGCTCTAGCGTTGTGCAATTAGACGCTTGGAACTGGGAAGATGCAACAATTAAAACAGATGACGGCATTCACTTAAACTGGCCAAGAAGTTATTCAAGAGCCGGTTGGTGGGCAGAACCAGGAGGCATCGAAATGAACAAAAATTACGATCCACAAATAAAAGAAATTCAAGCTTATTTTGGCAACGCGTTTGCTTATTTGGATAGTAAAAATGCTAAAAAAGTAATTACTCGCTTACTACTAACAGTTGGGTCTTGTGATAACATACACTTTACGTGATTCATTTAAATCTCTGGATGCGGTGCTTGTTGAGGAGCAGGTTTACCATTAATATAAATAATGTTAGTACTTGGAGCACTGGTTCCATTAAAGCCTTGAGTAGAAGAAAAACCTGGATTAAATGTAGGTTCTATTTTTACTGGATTAGCTTTAGCATAAGTATTTGAATTTTCTTGTGCTTGCTTAATCATGTCTCGTTTCATGTCCATTTCTTCTTTACTACCACCAGCTAACATAATTCCTGACAGTGTACCTGTTAAAAAGGTAGCGATTGGAATAATCATTTCAAAAAACTTTTGGTCAATTGGGCTGATAGCGTTTAATGGCTGAGTAAT
>ENA-OUVC01001427-OUVC01001427.1-marine-metagenome-genome-assembly--contig:-NODE-1427-length-14242-cov-2.632051_pt1 | contig 14242 bp, 10 predicted proteins | sample MGYA00248622_ERZ508571 | MGnify/ENA primary metagenome ERZ508571 (study PRJEB26236, sample SAMN06267175) | marine metagenome | isolation source: Columbia River Estuary | place: USA:Columbia River... | reverse complement strand
CTTGCCGCCGGTTCTGGCCGCACTGCTGGCCGATCACCCCCGCAATGCACCGCCACCCGAGGCACTCGCGCGTCTTGCCGGAGTGTCGGATTTTGCCGTCGAGGTATTGGTCCAGCAGCCCGGATTATTGGCGGGCCTAAATGAGCCACTGCAGTCCTTGCAACTTCGCGCTGATGCCGAGTCTGAGTGGCCGGTCCGGATCCGCCGCTGGCGGCGCGCACAATCGCTGAAATTGATCTGGCGCGATGTCGCCGGCATCGACAGCGTCGAGCAGACCTTGGCCGGCAGCACTTGGATCGCCGAGCAGGCCTTGCAGGCCGGGTTTACGGCGATTGATACCCTGTTGCGCCAGAGTCACGGCACGGTCCGGGACGAGCACGGGGCCGAACAGCATATGACCGTGCTCGGTCTCGGCAAGCTCGGCGGCGGCGAGCTGAACTTTTCGTCTGATGTCGATCTGGTGTATGCCTTCAGCGGACATGGCATGAGCGATGGCGCACGCCCGATTGCTGCCGAAACCTATTTCACCCGGCTCGGACAGCGCCTGGCCAATCTGCTTGATGAAGTCACTGCCGATGGCTTCAGCCATCGGGTCGATTTGCGTCTGCGTCCGTTCGGTGCCAGCGGCCGCCTGCTACTGTCGTTCAATGCCATGGAGCAGTACTTCCAGAGCGCGGGGCGTGACTGGGAGCGCTATGCCTGGCTGAAGGCACGTCCGGTTGCCGGCGATACCGCCACCGGTTGGCGTCTGCTCGATATGCTGCGCCCGTTCGTCTACCGGCGCTATCTCGATTTCACCGCCATCGATGGCCTGCGCGACATGAAGGCGAAAATCGAAGCCGAGGTGCAGCGCCGCGACAAACACGATGATCTGAAGCTGGGCCCGGGCGGCATCCGTGAAATCGAATTCTATGTGCAGGCGCTGCAGATCATCTATGGCGGACGCCATAAGGAGCTGCAGGTAAGGAGCCTGCTGGAGGGATTGACGCGCCTTCGGGATGCCGGATTGATCGATCCGCAGGCGGCAGCCATCCTGCAAGAAGCCTATCTATTCCTCAGGCGTCTGGAAAACCGCGTGCAGATGCTGGCGGATGCTCAGGTTCACCGTATTCCGGAATCCCCCGAAGCCCGGCAACGTTTGGCGCAAGGACTGGACTATGTCGATATGCCGGCATTGCTTGTTGCCTTGGAACGGCATCGTGCAGCAGTCGAACACTTGTTTTCCGGATTGCTCGGCGGACCGGCCACGCAGGCGGCCGCTTCCCGCACCGATGATGATTTGCAGGCCATGGGTTTTGCCGACGCCGGTAAGCATGCCGAACGCCTGACGGCCCTGTTCGACAGCGCCGCCGCGCAGGCTCTGGCGGATCGCTCCAAACAACGTCTGCAGCGCGTTGCATCGGCGCTGACGCTGGCCTGCAGCAGGTCGCGCCGCCCGGATGACTGTCTGGCCCATGCCATCAGCTTTCTGCAGGCCACTCTCCGGCGGAGCAGTTACATCGCCCTGCTCGACGAACAGCCGAATGCGCTTCAGCGCGTGGTTGATGTGTTCGATGAAAGCCTGTGGATGACGCAGCAATTGATCGAGCATCCCCTGTTGCTGGATGAGTTATTGGATAGCCGCATCATCGCGCGTGAATTCGATGCCGAAACACTGCCGGTGCAGATTGAGGCTCGGCTGGCTGGACACGCGGATGATGCCGAGGCCGCACTGCTTGCCTTGAACGAATCCAAACTGAGTCTTGGCTTCAAGATCGCCTACCATTTTCTCTTTCACGGCATGGCCGCCACCGAAGCCAGCCGGCTTTTGACCCAGCTCGCCGAGCAGATGCTGGTGCATTGCCAGCGGATTGCCGCCGCCGAACTTTTCCGGCAGCACGGCGCGGTTCCCGATTCAGCCTTCGCCGTAATCGGCTACGGCAGCCTGGGCGCTTCCGGGCTGTCGTTCAATTCGGACCTTGATCTGGTTTTTCTCAACCGGATGGGCCCGCTGCAGTCCAGTGACGGTGCCCGCAGTCTGGACGCATCCCGTTATTTTCTGCGTCAGGCCCAGAAACTTATCGCACTGCTGGATCTGACAACTCCCTCGGGCAGCCTGTACGAAGCCGACATCCGGTTGCGTCCGGACGGCGCCAAGGGCCTGTTGGTCAGCACGCTCGACAGTTTCGCAGCCTATCAGAAGCAGCGGGCCTGGGTCTGGGAGCTGCAGGCCCTGGTGCGCGCGCGCGCGGTTGCCGGCGATGCTTCGCTGATTTCGGCCTTCGAGGCCTTGCGTATGGATATTCTGTGCTCACCGCGTGATCAAGCGGCTTTGAATGGCGAAATCACCGCCATGCGCCAGCGCATGCGGGCTGAACTCGACCGTAGCCGCGCAGATGCTTTCGATCTCAAGCACGGTTTCGGCGGGCTGACCGACATCGAGTTTTTCCTGCAGGCCCTGGTGCTGGGCCATGCCGCAACAAACCCTGCGCTGGCGGCATGCCGGGACAGCAGTGCGCTCGTTGCGGCGTCGGCGCAGGTCGGGCTATTGACGGCCGACGAAGCTGAATTCCTGAGGGAGGGCATCGAAGTGCTGCAGGCCGAAAGCCTGCGCTGCCATCTGGCCATGCGTCCGCGCGTGGTCGCGCCCGCGTCGGCGCTTCAGGCGGTGCGGGATGCGGTCGGTACGATTCTGCGCGATCATGGCTACGACTTCGCGCCCAAGCAATAATCCCATAATCGGAACAATCTTTTGATTTGTTGCGCTTACCGCATCCGGGCATTTCCCGTACCATGAATGCCAATGTCAGTCATTTCGGCGCGCGGGTTGCCGGAGCCGTTTTTTTGGAGAAGCCATGAATACCGCTTTCAACGATGCCACGCTCGATCAGCTGTTCGGCAACGCACGCACGCACAATGTCTGGCGCGATACGCCGGTGCCTGATGTCCTGTTGCAGGCCATCTACGCGCAGGTCAAATGGGGCCCGACCGCCGCCAACAGCTGCCCGGCCCGTTTCGTGTTCGTGAAGTCGGACGTAGCGAAAGCCAAGCTCGCACCGGCCCTCGATGAGGGTAACCGGGCCAAGACTCTGCAGGCCCCGGTCAATGTCATCGTCGCCACCGATTTCGAATTCTACGAGCAGCTTCCGAAACTGTTTCCGCACACCGATGCGCGCAGCTGGTTCGCCGGCAGCCCGGCCAAGATCGAAAGCACCGCGGTACGCAATTGCAACCTGCAGGGTGGTTATTTCATCCTCGCGGCCCGTGCCATGGGTCTGGACTGCGGTCCGATGTCCGGCTTCAACAATGCCATGGTCGATGATGCCTTCTTCGCCGGCACCTCCTGGAAATCCAATTTCCTGATCAATCTCGGTTACGGCGACGAGACCCAGCTGTTCCCGCGCTCGCCGCGCCTTGATTTCAGCGAAGCCTGCCGGATTCTTTGATTCAACGACACCCCTCCGTTCACACCGCAAGGAAAATCCATGAAAAATTACGCTCTGCTCGCTCTCGCCGCCTTCGCATTTGCCGGCACCGCCGATGCCGCCAAATACGCCATCGATCCCGGTCACACCCAGGTCCAGTTCACCTACAGCCACTTCGGATTCTCCAACATCACCGGCCGTTTCGACCAGGTCAGCGGTGAATTCGAGCTGGATACCGCCGATCTGGCCAAGTCCAAGATCTCCGTCGAAATTCCAATCGCTTCGATTTCAACCGGCGTCGCCAAGCTCGACCAGCATCTTCAGGGCGCCGACTTCTTCGATACCGCCAAATACCCGACGGCCAGCTTCAAGAGCAAATCGGTGCATGTCGCCAGCGCCAAGGAACTGCATGTCAGCGGTGATCTGACCATTCATGGCGTCACCAAGCCGACCACGCTGACCGTGAAAGTCAACGGTATCGGCAACCATCCGATGAAGAAGATTCCGGCCGCCGGCTTCGATGCCAGCACCGTGATCAAGCGTTCCGATTTCGGCGTGGGTGCCTATGTGCCGGCGGTCAGCGACGAGGTCCGTATCAGCATCACGCTGGAAGCCACCGAAGCCAAGTAAGGTTTCGCCGCAAACGGCACTACAGGACCCGCTCCGGCGGGTTTTGTTTTGCTGATTGCCGCCCGAACGGGTAAAATGGTGTTCCATCCAGGAGTGCACCGCATGACCGCCAACGCCGCCAATACGCCGAAAGATACCGTGATCGAAGTGTCGCGCGCGCAACTGCCGCTGACCTGCCCGACTGCCGATATGGCGCTCTGGAACCAGCATCCGAAAGTGGTGATTCCGATCGAAGCCAATGGCAGCGCCAAATGCCCTTACTGCGGCGCGGAATACCGTCTGGCGGATTGATTCAGTAAGGGCTGTGCCCGTCCGGCTGGCGCTTGAAGCGCGCATGCAGCCACAGATACTGCTCCGGACAACGCCGGATCATCGCTTCGAACAGCGCCATGATGCGCGCGGTGTCGGCGACCGGATCCTCGCCCGGGAAATCCTCGAGGATATTTCCGATTTCAATCTCATAAAGGCCGTCCGCCGTGCGCCAGTGGAACAGCGGCACCACCGCAGCACCGCTGAGTTTGGCCAGCTGATGGGTCGAGGTCAAACTCCAGGCCGGGTTGCCGAAAAAGGGAACAAATACGCTGTCGCCGCGACGTGTTTCCTGATCGGGTGCGAACCAGAGAGTACCGCCCGATTTCAGGTGGCGCAGTACGGCCCGCAATTCATCGCGTGTATACATGGCCGCTGTATAGGTGCGCCGGCCTTCGCTGACGCTCCATTCGAAGGCGGCCGAATCGAAAGGACGGTACATGCCCCCGATGGCCGCATGCTGCGCCAGAATCTTGACGCAGTACTCCAAAGTCATCAGATGCGCCGATACCAACAACACGCCTTTGCCGCGTGCCTGGGCGTCCTGAAGATGGTTCAGACCATGAATTGGTGTCACCGCATCGACCGGACGCAGGTGGCCCCACCAACCGCGCGCGAATTCAAACAGCGAAAAGGCCATGGAATCGAAACTGTCGCGCCAGAGTTTGTCCTGCGCCGCTTTGCCCAGTTCGGGAAAACACAGACGGATGTTGGTTCGGGCGATATGGCCGCGTTCCCGCATGAGCGGGCGTATCAGCCGTGCCAACAGCCAGGCCAACGGCCGGTAACAAGCCCAGGGCAGATGCGCGATCAGCCATCCGCAACCGATGCCGATCCAGGACGGCAGGTGCGCAAGCAGGGCGGGTCGGGCAGAGGGATGCGGCACGCGGAGTGTCCTGGGTTATGCTAATCCAAATGGCTTCCGTATCTTATCCCATCCTTCCGCGCCTGATATACGCCGTCCTGTGGTTGATGGCGTTTCCGGCCGTGATCATACTGCTGCTTTTCCGCAGTCTGGGGCAACCGGCCTATCGACGGCATCTGGGCGAGCGTTTCGCGCGCTATCCAATGGCCGCCAGCAAGCAGCCCCTGTGGTGCCATGCCGCCTCCATGGGCGAAGTACATGCTTTGAAACCGCTGCTGCTGGCGTTGCGCGCGGACTTCCCGGAATTGCCGCTGTTGGTTACCTGCCAGACTCCGGCCGGCCGTCAAGCCGCACAGGCTCTGGGATTACGCGCCTGCACCGTGGCCTATCTGCCCTTTGATCTGCGTTGGCTTGTGCGGCGATTCCTCGGTCACTTCCGGCCGTGCGCCGCGCTGATCGTGGAAACCGAAATCTGGCCGAACCTATTTCAGGCAACACATTCCGCCGGCATGCCCTTGTTGATGGTCAATGCCCGCATGACCGAACGTTCGCTGCGCCGTTACCGTCGTTTCGGCGGTGTTTTCCGCAGGGCATTGTCGGTGCCCGAAGCCATTTTGTGTCAAAGCGCTGAAGATGCCGCGCGTTTCGTTGCTGCCGGAGCGCTTGCAGACGTGGTTTCGGTTACCGGCAATCTGAAATGGGATCTGGTGCCGGATGAGACGGCACGGAATACCGGCATCCGGCGCCATGCATCATGGACGCATGCGCCGGTCTGGATGGCCGCGAGCACGCACCCGGAGGAAACGACGGCCGTGCTTACCACGCATCGTGCCGTGTTGGCACGCTGGCCGGCGGCATTGCTGTTGTGGGCGCCGAGACATCCGGAACGTTTCGCCGTCGCGGTAACGGCAGCCCAGGCGCAGGGCTTTCGGGTGCATCGACGGAGCCGCGAGACGGAACCGTCGTCGTCGGCCCAGATTTTCCTGATCGATACCCTCGGCGAACTGCGGGCGTTCATGCCGGGCATGGATCTGGTTTTCGTCGGGGGCAGTTTGCAGGCCATCGGTGGCCATAATGTCCTGGAACCGGCGGCGTCTGGCGTGCCGGTAGTGGTCGGTCCGCACACCGCCCATTTCGCGGACAGCATCCGTACGCTGAAGGACGCCGGCGGTCTGCTTGAGGTCGTGGATGCCAAGGCCTTGCAGTCTGCCGTCTTGGATCTTCTGGGGGATGATTCCTGTCGAAATGCCATGGCGGCGGCAAATCTGGCCTGCGTGGCAGGCAATCGTGGGGCCGTGCAAAAAACAAAGGCACGGGTTTCCCCGTGCCTCGGCACTTCCGGCTGATCGGCCGTTATTACTTCAACTTGGCCTCGGCGTCTTCGGTCAGGAAGCGATTGACCGTTTCCACGTCCGCGAGCTCCAAGGTGCCGGCGGCTTGCTTCAGACGCAGGGTGTTGACCAGATAGTTGTGGCGCGCACGCGAATATTCGCGGGCGGCGGTGAACAGCTGCTGTTGTGCCAAGAGCACGTCGACGATGGTGCGCGTGCCGACTTCGAGACCGACTTCGCCGGCTTCCAATGCGGATTTGGCGGACACCACCGCCAGTCGACGGGCTTCCACTTCGGCCAGGCCGGATTCCAGATTACGGTCGGCATTGCGGACCTGACGGGCGATCTGGCGCTTGGTCTGTTCCAGCTGCTCTGCCGCGATGTCGCGGGTGGAAACAGCCTGGCGCACCCGCGATTGGGTGGCGCCGCCGGTAAAGATCGGCACCACCAGCGACAGGTTGACGCCGGTCGAGGTCGAATCCTTGGCCGAGAACGGACCGGTGTTGCCGTCTTTCAGGGTGTTGTCGCTCCAGCTGGCGTTGGCATCGAGATAGGGCAGGTGGCCCGAACGCGCCAGACGCACATCATCTTCGGCGGCTTTCAGGGCGTTTTCGCGGGCAATCACATTGGGATTGTTGGCCAAGGCATCGTTGACCAGTTCTTCGGTGGCCTTGCGCGATTCGCCGACCGGCTGAAAGTCGTTCGGCAGGCCCTTGATGCGCGATTCCGGAAGCGGACCGGTAATTTCAAGCAGGGCTTCGCGCGCATCGATCAGTACATTGCCGGCCAGAATGGTATTGGCGCGCGAGGAATCATAACGGGCACGGGCTTCATGCACGTCGGTGATCGGCGCAAGACCGACTTCAAGGCGTGTTTCGGCCTGATCCAGCTGGCGTTTCACGGCACGTTCTTCGGCACGCGATGCGGCCAGGCTGTCGATGGCGGTGAGCACGTTGAAGTAGGCTTCCGAAACACGGATGATCAGGCTGTCATTGGCCGAATCCAGTTCTGAATCCGATTGCAGTGCGCGCGCCTTGCTGCCTGAAAGCCGGGCGTAGTTGCCGTAGTTGTAAATGCTCTGGCTCAGGCTGGCACTGTTCTGCTGCTGGGTGCTTGAACTGCTGAAGGTGGTGTTGTTGTTCAGCGTACCGTCGGTATCGCTTTTGTTCAGGCCCACGCGGCCGTTGATCTGCGGCAGCAGGTTCGAGCGCGACTGCACCACGCCTTCTTTGGAGATGGCGTTCTGCGATTCGCTGATGGCCAGCGTCGGATCGCTTTGACGGGCCTGTGTGTAGGATTGGACCAGATCAACAGCGAAGGCCGGCGAACTGCTCAGTGCCAGCGCGGTGGCCAAGGCCAGGGGGGTCGCTTTGAAACGCATGCGGAATTCCTTCATCAAAGGGAAAAGCGGTCGACCGGCTGGGCGCCGACGAGGTAGGGGATATCGGTTTCGAACAGACTTTCGGTATCGAAGCCCTGTGTGCTGCGGGTCAGGCATACCGCTTCCTGTGCCGGTGACTGGCCGTGGATGATGAACAGGCGGCCGCCGGGACGTAGCCAGTCCAGAAACACCTGCGGCACATCGGTGACGGCGCCGGTGACCGCGATGGCATCGAACTGCTGATCCGGATTGAAGGCCAACGCATCGGCCTGTTCGTAACGGACATTGTTCAGATCAAGTGCGGCCAATCGGTTTTTGGCGTTGGCAATGAAATCGGCATGCAGGTCGACGGTGACCAGCGAACGACACAGGCTGGCCAGGCAGGCCGTGATGAAACCGGTGCCCGTGCCGATTTCCAGCACCTCGTCATTCGGTTGCAGCTTCAGGCCCTGCAGCATGCGGCCTTCCAGCACCGGCTTGAACATCGTTTCGCCATGGCCAATCGGCAGCTCGGTATCTGCAAAGGCGAGGTCACGGTAGGCCGCCGGCACGAAATTCTCGCGCGGAACCGCCGACATCGCGGCCAGCACCTGCAGATCGACGATGTCCCAGGGGCGGACCTGTTGTTCGATCATGGCGTGGCGGGCGTGCTCAACATTCATCGTCATTGCGTTCATCCTCCGGCAATAGCGCCTATTGTAAGGCTTTTGCCTGTGTGCAGAAAGTGATTATCCCCGTTCGCGCCGGGTTGAAAACGTGCCAAAAGTCATCTTGTCAGGCCGTCTGCGGGCGATAGGCGCGCAGGAACAGGGAAACGACTTCCCGTACGTGTTTTTCGCGCTCGGCTTTGGCTGGCGGCGGACAAAGCCCCATCATCACCCGCATGTAGACCAGACCCTTGAGCAGACAGAAAAAATGTTCGGCGGCCAGACGTGGTTCCGCAATCAGCAATGCGCCGCTGCGTGAGGCCTGTTCCAGGAAGCTGCGCATTTCGGAGAGCATGCGTGCCGGGCCGGCGTTGAAAAACAGACCGGCGTGGTCGCCATCGGCGCCCGATTGCTGGATGATCATCCGGTGCAGCGTCAGTGCCTTTTCGTCCATGATCAGGTCAAGGAAGCCATTGCCGATGGCGCGCAGGGCCTGCTCCAGATCGAGGCCGGGCGCGGGCTTGAAGCTGCTGGCCGGAAGTTGCTGCTCGCAGCAGTCGCACACCGTTTGCGTGTAAAGATCTTCTTTGTCCACGAAATGGCTGTAGAGAGTCAGTTTCGAAACATTTGCTTTTTCGGCGATATCCATCATGCTGACGCCGGAAAAGCCTTTGGCCGGAAACAGTTCGGCTGCCGCCTGCAAAATGGCTTGGCGTTTTTCCGGGTTTTTCGGCCGGCCGAGTTTTTGGGGATTTCGCAGATTCATCACATTAGTGTACCAATTAGTACAATATAATGATAGTATACCAATTAGTACAATAATTCGGACAGCACCATGCGCCACCAATCCCTTCGCCGTTTTGGCTTTGCCACCGCCCTGTTGCTGACCCTGAGCGCCTGTTCCCGCGGCCCGGAGCCCGATTCCCGGCGCTTGGTGCTGGTGACCCAGGCGCAACCCAGCGGCACGGCATCCCAGGTCTTTGCCGGCGAAGTCCGTGCCCGCGAGGAAGTCAATCTGTCGTTCCGCGTGGCCGGTAAAATCGCCACCCGTTATGTGGATGCCGGCACCCGTGTGCAGGCCGGTCAGATTCTGGCGCGTTTGGATGACAGTGACCTTGCGCTGCAAAGCGAGGCCGCCGATGCCTCGGTGCAGGCCCTGCGCGCTGACCGTGATCTGGCGGCGACCGAGTTGGCCCGCTACCGCGAGCTGGTCGGCAAGCAGCTGGTGTCGCAATCCCTTTTCGACAGCAAGAAAGCCCAGGCCCAGGCGGCGCAGTCGCGTTACCAACAGGCGGTCGCACAATCCAAGGTCAACAGCAACCAGACCGGCTATGCCGTGATCCGTGCACCGGTCAGCGGTGTCATCAGCCAGCGTCTGGCCGAAGCCGGGCAGGTGGTTTCCGCCGGCCAGCCGGTGTTCACGTTCGCCGCCGACGGCGCCCGCGATGTCGCAATCACCGTTGCCGAACAGCATCTGCCGAATCTGCGTGCAGGGCAGCCGGTGAAAGTGGAGTTATGGACACAGCAAGGTGAGGTTTACGACGGTAAAATCCGTGAAATCGGCGCTTCGGCCGATGCCTTGACCCGCACCTATGCCGTGCGGGTGGCCTTCGATGATGCCGCAGCGGTGACCCAGCTCGGCCAGAGCGCGCGGGTGTACATGGCGGAAAGCGGTAATCAGGGCCTCTCGGTGCCCTTGTCGGCCTTGACTGAAAGCAATGGCAAGCCGGCGGTTTGGGTCATCGGTCGTGATGGTCGCCTGCAGAAACGTGGCGTCGCCGTCCGCCGTTACGGGGCGCGAAGCGCCCAAATCTCCGCCGGTCTGGCCCAGAACGAGTGGATCGTACAGGCTGGCGTGCATCTGTTGCGCGACGGTGAAAGCGTGCGCGCGGTCGATGTCGACAATCGGCCGGTACCGATGGGCGGTGCCGCCAAGGCGGCGCGATGAGCGTCAATCTTTCCGCCTGGGCAATCAAGAACCGCACCTTGGTGCGATACGCCATGCTGGTGCTGGCGCTGGTTGGTATCTTCAGTTACCAGAAACTCGGCCAGTCGGAAGATCCGCCGTTTACCTTCAGAGTTATGGTGGTGCAAACATACTGGCCGGGTGCGACGGCGGCCGAGGTCAGCCAACAAGTCACCGACCGCATCGAGAAAAAATTGCTGGAAACCGGACAGTACGAATTCCTGAGGTCCTATTCCAAACCCGGCGAGTCGATGTTGATGTTCATGGCCAAAGAATCCATCAGATCCGATGATGTCCCCGAACTCTGGTACCAGGTGCGCAAGAAGGTCGGAGACATCCGGCATACCCTGCCTCAGGGCGTGCAGGGCCCGTTTTTCAATGACGAATTCGGCGACACCTTCGGCAACATCTATGCGCTCAGCGGCGACGGTTTCGATTACGCGACGCTCAAAAACTACGCCGAGCGCATCGAGCTCGAACTGCACCGTGTTCCGGATGTGGCGAAGGTTGAACTAGTCGGTCTGCAGAACGAAAAAATCTGGATCAATCTGTCCAATACCAAACTGGCCACGCTCGGCCTGTCGATGTATCAGGTACAGCAGGCCATTGACGCCCAGAATGCGGTCAACAGCAGCAGTTTCTTCGAAACCGAGACCGACCGGGTACAATTGCGCGTGAGCGGCGGATTCCAGTCCATCGATGAAATCCGCAATTTCCCGGTACGCGCCAACGGCCGCAATTTCCGGCTCGGCGAAATCGCCGAGGTGTCGCGCGGCTTCGCCGATCCGGCTGCACCGAAAATGCGTTTCCTAGGCAAGCCAGGCATCGGCATTGCGGTGTCGATGCGCAAGGGTGGCGACATCATCGCACTCGGCGAACAGCTGGAAACGGAATTCCAACGCCTTCAGAAAACCCTTCCTTCCGGTATCTTGCTCGAGAAGGTATCCGACCAGCCCGCGGTTGTCAAGCATTCAGTCCGTGAATTCGTCCGCGTCCTAGCCGAGGCGGTCATTATCGTGCTATTGGTCAGCTTCTTCTCGCTCGGCAAGCGTCCGGGCCTGGTGGTGGCTTTGTCGATTCCGCTGGTGCTGGCGATGACCTTCGCCACTATGTATTACTTCGGCATCGGCTTGCACAAGATTTCACTCGGTGCACTGATTCTCGCGCTCGGGCTGTTGGTCGATGATGCCATCATTGCCGTCGAAATGATGGCCATCAAGATGGAGCAGGGTTTCGACCGGCTTTCGGCGGCGTCGTTCGCCTACACCAGCACCGCCTTCCCGATGTTGACCGGTACCTTAATCACCGCTGCCGGGTTCCTGCCGATCGCCACCGCCAATTCCTCGACCGGGGAATACACGCGCTCGATTTTCCAGGTGGTTACCATTGCCTTGTTGCTGAGCTGGATTGTTGCGGTCATCTTCATTCCCTTCCTGGGCTACCGGCTGCTACCGGATGCGCATAAGGCGGATACGCCATCGGAACGCAAACCGTCCCGGTTCAAGGAACGTATTTCGCATCTGCTTCCCGCACGGGCACAGGCTTGGTTGGCGGAGTCCGGCGCCACGCATCAAGATCCCTATGGGACACCGTTTTACCACCAACTCAAACAGTGGGTCGGCTGGTGTCTGCAGCACCGGCGCGCGGTGATTCTGGGTACCATCGCCGCCTTCGTGGCTTCGGTGCTGCTGTTCCGGTTCATTCCGCAGCAGTTCTTTCCGTCCTCCACAAGACTCGAACTGATGGTCGATGTGGAACTGGCCGAAGGCGCTTCGCTGAAGGATACCCAGCGCATTACCGAGCGGTTGGAGCGCGAACTGGCCAAGCGTAAGGATCTGGTGAACTACGTCAGCCATATCGGCGCCAGTTCGCCACGTTTCTATCTGCCGCTCGACCAGAAGCTGCCTCAGGCCAACTTCGCCCAGTTCGTCATTCTGACCAAGGACATCGAATCGCGCGAGCGGACACGGACCTGGCTGATCCAGCTCATGCATGAAAAATTCCCGACCGTACAGACCCGGGTATGGCGCCTTGAAAACGGCCCTCCGGTCGGCTATCCGATCCAGTTCCGTATTTCCGGAGAACACATCGACGAAGTCAAGCGTCTTGCCCGTTCCATAGCCGATAAGGTGCGCGCCAATTCGCATGTCGCCAATGTCAACCTGGACTGGGACGAGCCCAGCAAAATCGTGCGTCTGAACATCGACCAGGACCGCGCACGCGCGCTCGGCATCACCTCCACGCATTTGGCGGCATTCCTGCGCGGTTCGCTTTCAGGCACCACGGTCAGTACCTACCGCGAGGGCAATGAGCTGATCGAAATCCTGCTGCGCGGTCCGGACAACGAACGCGCCAACCTCGATCTGCTCGATAGCCTGTCGGTACCGGTTGACTCCGGCGCCAGTGTTCCTCTGTCACAGATCGCCACGCTCGAGTACACCATGGAAGACGGCATCATCTGGCACCGTAACCGGCTGCCAACCATTACCGTGCGTGCCGACATTTACGATGAGACCGCACCGCCGACGGTGACCGCGCAGATCCTGCCGGAACTGGAAAGTATCCGTGCCGCGCTGCCGAACGGTTATCTGCTGGAGACCGGCGGCACCGTGGAGGACTCCGACCGCGGCTCGAAATCGGTTGCCGCCGGCATGCCGTTGTTCCTGCTGGTGGTGATGACCCTGCTGATGCTGCAGCTGAAAAGCTTCCGGCGTGCGTTCATGGTGCTGCTGACCGCACCACTGGGCCTTATCGGGGTGACCGCTTTCCTGCTGATTTTTCGCGTGCCGTTCGGCTTCGTCGCCATGCTCGGCACCATCGCGCTGTCCGGCATGATCATGCGCAACTCGGTCATCCTGGTCGATCAGATCGATCACGACATCCGCGCCGGAAGCGCGCCGTATGCCGCCATCATCGATGCCACCGTGCGCCGTTTCCGGCCGATTGTGCTCACCGCACTGGCGGCGGTTCTGGCGATGATTCCGCTGTCGCGCAGCGTGTTCTTCGGGCCGATGGCGGTGGCCATCATGGGCGGACTGATCGTGGCCACCCTGTTGACCATATTTTTCCTGCCGGCACTTTATGCCGCCTGGTTCAAAGTCGAACGCGATACGCCGGCGCAGTCGGTGCATTGACGGCGCGGAGACCAGACGATGCAGAACATCGAAATTGCGGTAGGTAAGGATGATCGCCTGATCGGGCATCTGTTTCCGGCTGAACCGGCCTGGCGGAAAGGCCGCAGCGTCATCGTCGGTCCGGCCACGGCGGTACCGCAAACGTTTTATTACAATTTCTGCCGCTATCTCGTCGGTCACGGATTCGACGTGCTGACCTTCGATTTCCGCAGCGTCGGTCAATCGAAACTGCGCCCGATCCGGGACTATGCCGACATCGGATTCTCGTCGTGGGCCGAACAGGATTACCCCGCCGTCATCGAATGGATGCATGCACATCACGAGGGGCAGCCGCTTTACATCGTCGGACACAGCGTCGGCGGTTGGATGCCGGCGCTGACCCGCGCCAGTAGCTGCATCGACGGCCTACTCGGCATCGCGGCTTTGTCGGCTTATTGGCCTTTGATGGCACGCCCGCACCGCTATTTCCATTGGTTTGCCTGGCGTGCATTGGTGCCGCTGAGCACGGCCGTGTTCGGTTATTGGCCGGGTTGGGCCGGGCTGAATCATGATCTGCCCACCAAGCTCGGCCGCGA
>ENA-OUVC01001422-OUVC01001422.1-marine-metagenome-genome-assembly--contig:-NODE-1422-length-14274-cov-1.293090_pt1 | contig 14274 bp, 14 predicted proteins | sample MGYA00248622_ERZ508571 | MGnify/ENA primary metagenome ERZ508571 (study PRJEB26236, sample SAMN06267175) | marine metagenome | isolation source: Columbia River Estuary | place: USA:Columbia River... | reverse complement strand
AGAGAATGCAACTTATTGAAGCTCCGCACATGCACACGTCAATGTGTTTTATTCCTAGTGGTCAGCCAACACCGGTCATTGGTGACCGCGTTGATGTCCAGCGACCACTCATTAACAGCACAGCCGATCACATTCATTGGATCTAGTGACCTATGAATGATTTCAATCATCCGGCCGCCGGCACCACAAGCCTCGGAACATCTCGGCTGATTGGTCTCGACGTCACACGAGCAATTGCCCTTATCGGCGTTGTCGTCATGAATTACCATGGCGGGCTGAATGACCCAAGTATCGGTCACGACTTTTGGCATCGTGTATTTAACGTGTATACCGGTGAACTCAGTACTCGTTTTGCCGCAACATTTGTGCTCGTTGCCGGAATAGGTGCTGCACTGTTATCACGGCGAGCCTTCGAACAAAATCACGAAATCAACAAACTACGCATGCGACTGATTCGCCGCGGAGCCTTGCTTTTACTTGGTGGATATTTTCTCAATCATGCATGGCCCGGAACAGTTTTGTTCTATTACGGCGCTTACTTTTTATTGAGTGCGATCTTCATCATGTGGAAAAATCGTTCAATCATCATTCTTGCCATCTTGACTGCTCTCACTGCCACGGCTATTTCAAGCTGGGAATTACATCGACGCCAGAATGGTCATTCAACCGAATGGATGCACCCTCATGGCATTCATTCAGTGAGAGACCTCTTGATTCGTATCTTTTTTGATTACACCCTGAATGTCTGTTTTTTGTTTGTCGTAATCGATGCCCGTGCCCGACTCTGTAATGTCGCGGTAGTAAAATTGAAAATTAAAATGTTTGCCTAAGTATCCACGAATGTAGGCGCCGTTACCATACTGCGTAATGGATTTATTATTAGATCCAGAAATGCGGTTTAGACCCGCTACCGGATCAAGTTGCATATAAAAATTACCATTACCTACTGTTACACCTCGCCACCTACCAAATTTATCTTTAGACAAAATTGAAAGTTTTTGCATAACGGTATCTTCCGGTGCAACGGGCGCTGTGTATTCTTTTATAAAAAAAGCAAGCTCTTCTTTTTCTATTTTATTAAGTGACGCTTGTTTATTTGATAATGTTTTTAATGCCTCATTAATTTGTGTATGGGTAATAGGAAGCACCACGTCTTGTAGCGTAATAAGTCCCTTATCTGCCATACGCGTGAGGTAAGGGTAAATTAAAGAACGGCTATCTTCCCAAATGGTTTGGGCCTTTAAAACACCTGCTACACATAGGTTTGCAGCGATTAATACCGCTAACATTTTTACTTTACTGGACATATTAATACGCATGAACATCACCTTTAAAGAGGTTAACAATTGTTTGCAAAATAATTTGCAGGTCTAGCCAAAAACTCCACCTATGAATATAATAGAGATCATAATTTAGGCGGGTTTGCATGTGCTGGATATCGGGCATTTCACCACGTGCCCCATTTACTTGAGCCCAACCGGTTAAGCCTGGCTTTACTTGGTGACGCAGTAAATAACTATCTATTTTTTGCAAGTATTCTACGTTTTGAGGTGTTACGTGCGGGCGTGGCCCCACCACAGACATGGTACCAATGAGCACACTCCAAAACTGTGGCATTTCGTCGATACTCCAAGTGCGTAGCCACTTACCTAGCGGCGTAACCCTTGGATCGTTTTTTACGGTATGCTCAAATTTATCTGAACCATTTGTATTTACATACATGGTTCTAAATTTATAACAGTTCATTTTGGTGTTGTTAAAACCCCAACGCTCTTGTACAAAAAATACAGGACCTTTAGAAGTTAGCTTAATAAGTAAAGCCACTAAAGGAAACAACCAAGTGGCAATAAAAATTAAAAATGCTGCACTAAATACGATGTCAAAAATGCGCTTCCACAATTCGTTTTCATATTTATCTAGTGGTAAAGATCGCAGATTTAATACCGGAATTAGGCCTATCTGGTCTATCTCAAAGGTGGTGGAGGTAAACTGCTCATAGTTAGGCACTATAAGGGTTTTAACGTTTTTAGCATCGCAGGTTTCTAGGTAATACCTAATAGATGTTTCTGTTAAGGAAGGTAAAGAAACAATTACTTTTTGCACCTGATGTGTATCAATAACAGCAGCCAAACTATCGGTAGTACCTAGCCACTGTAAATCTGGAATATTAAAATCTTGTTCACTTACATACCCTATGCAATTGTAGCCATAATAAAAATGCGTTGTAAGTGTTTCACTTAATTTTTGAATACTAGAAGCCGTACCAATTAAAATTAATTTTTGAGAAAGGGTTTGGTCATTAAAAAAAGACCAGTGAATTTTTTTTCTAATTAAATACTTTACCAGCACTTGTAGTAAACCAAATAATACAATAACGGCTGCAATAAAAATGGCATCAATGGTAGACTTGCTAATAAATAATATCGCGGCTACCAAAATAAATTGAATGATGCCCGCATTGAGCACAATAACAATTTCTTCTACAAAATTATTGGATACACGGTCTTTGTATAATTTGGTAAAAATGGCCGAAACAAACCAAGTGAATATCAAAATAACCAATAATAAGGTTTGGTTTTTTTGGGGGGTAGGGATAAATGCGGCAAGCCCTTTAACAGCAATTATTTGTATGCTGTAAAAGGAAAGTATTAAAATGAGCACGTCTAGGAACCTGCGCATTTTATACAACTTCATTGTCCAAAGTTTAGCCATTAACCAGCATCTGTTGTTAAAGGCTTAAAAATAAACAATTTATGCGTGTTTGGAGGCATTTTTGAGGCCATCAAGGGCAAGGGCTACAAAGCTAGCAGCGGCTTTATCCCAGCTAAACTGTTGTAAAACAGCAGGTTGTGCATCTAAAGTAGCCATTACGGCTGGGGTATTGGTAACAATAGCTTGCATTTGAACAGCTAATTGATCGGTATTTGAAGGGTCAAAATAGAGTGCACCCCCCTGGGCAATTTCCGGTAAACAGGTATTATTGGCTGCTATAATGGGCAGTTTATACTGCATGGCTTCAAGTATGGGGAGGCCAAAACCTTCGTTGTAAGAAGGAAAAACATAGCCAAGCGCGTTTGCATACCAGTTAGCTACCTCTGCATTAGACAAGTAGCCTGTTAAAACAACCTGGTTTTGCAGGTTGTGTTTTTGGATGGCGGCTTTTATGTTTGGTACATCACTATTGTGCACCGAGCTTGGAGCCCCTCCTACTAAAACAAGTTTTAGGTGTTTGTCTAATTTGGCAAATGCCTCAATTAATAGGGGCAGGTTTTTATGTTTAGCCAGGGTGCCAACGTGCAAAAAATAGGGTGCGGATATTTGGGGTGATTGCGGATTTATTTGCGCAAAGGTTTTTGGCGCTTCATACACCACTTTAATATGAGCGGCATTAATACCCGTGTGTAATGCAATTTGTTTTTTTGCATATTCCGATGGCGCAATTACAGCCACCGATTTTTTTGCACCAGCTACAGCTACTGCTTTAAACATGCGCAACCATAGCGCACTATAATGCTGTGGATATTCCCAAAAAAATGCATCATGAAAAACAACGATGGTTTTAAAGCCGGGTGTAAAAACAGGTGCTACATAATCGGTACAAATAAGTACGCTCGCCCCATTTATAAAAGTTAAAACCGGTAGCGTTATTTGCTTGTAAAAAAAGAATTGAAAGTGACGTATTAATTTAGCAAAGGCATTGTTACCAGGCATTACAGCTATAAATGGTTTAATAAAAACAAACGAAACCTGGTTATTGTGCTGCTTATTAAACGCTGCTATTAATTCTGATAAATACGTATGCGTACCCGTGGTAGCAATATTTATATCCCGGCAGTCTAGCGCTATTTTAATGGTTGCAGGCATGGCTTATACAATCTGGTCTACAATGTTTTTATTAAATGTAGCTAAAGAAAACTGCTCCTGTAGTTTTTTTGCACCCGCCTGCCCCATTCGGGTGCGCATATCAGGGTTGTTTACTAAAACGCCTAATTTTTGTGCAGCGACTGTAGCGTTGTTGATGGGTACTAAAAAACCTGTAACACAGTCGTCTATTTGTTCTTGAGCGCCACCTTGGTTTGTTGCAATAATAGGTTTACCTGCAGCCATGGCTTCTAATATTACTACCGGAAAAGAATCTGGCTTAATAGAAGGCAGAACAAAGATATCTAGCTGTTGTATAAGCGCCGCAGCATTTGGCTGGTAGTATAAATTGGTAATGCTATTTTGCAAACCCAGTGTGGTAATTTGATTTTCTAGTTGCGGGTATAAATATTCGTAGCCTTTGTAAGCGTCTCCTATCATTACAAAATGACAATTAAGGCCAGCAGCTTTTGCAGCCGCTGCAATTTGTATAAAATAAAACTGCCCTTTAATTAAATTAACGCGCCCCACCATACCTACTAAAACGGTGTTATCGTTTAGGTTGAGCTGCTCGCGCAAAGATGCGCTAGCATTGGCGCCAACATTAACATCAACATTTATATCTGAGGCCTCAAACCCATTGTATACTTTAACCATTTTGCTAGCATCTATACGCCCAGCCCAATTGTTATACACGGCATCCGATACTACAATTACTTTTTGTGCAGTTGCATTAATGAGCCATCCAAAAAAGCGGTGCATAAACGAACTAGGTTCTAGTATTTCATGCAAGTGCCATACATTTTTTATACCCGTAAATTTTGATAGTATACCGCCAATAATTACCGGCGCTGTATTGGTATAAATAATGTCTATTTGATTTTGCTTGCAAAGTTTTTTTAATGCAAAAAATGCACGCGTAAGCACGCCAGCTCTGTTAAGTAACCCTAATACATTTAAATAACGGCGGCGTAAAATGCCCAGTCTAATAATTTTTGTTTCGATTCCTTCTAGTTCTAATGCATCTGTTAATGGACCTTTTTCTGAAACAACCACGCATACTTTATGTCCACGGGCCTTAAGGGCTGTAACGGCCTGCAGCAGTACTTTAGACGAGCCGTACATATCCGAAACCACATGGAGCACTAGTATGTTCATGTACAATAATTATTGATGAATGAGCCCTACCGTTTGTTTAATATTGGCAGCACTAGATGCGCCAAATAAAATAGAGCTGATACCCGGTAAACCATTTACATATTCGATGGCTTCTTTGGGGGCAATAAATCCGCCACCAAAAATTTGCATGGCTATAATACGCGCATTGTTTTGAGCCAATACTGCCTCGTAAGCCTTGGTACCACCACTCATTCTAAACCCTTCTTTGTTAAATGAAGTGCAAATGATGGGGTTTTCTATACCACCGTCTAATAATACTTTATGAAGCAGCGGCAGGTTCATGGTAATAAAACCTGCTTCGGCGTTGTACTTCTTTTTTACATACGCATTAAATGCATAAAGCATTGGATAAGCCCTTAACCCAAGCAGTAAATCGGTTACTACATTTTGTAAAAATATTACTGGCGTATTAATACCTTCAAACATTTTCATTTCGGCGTCTATCATAAGCTCCATCATTTTTTGATAGTCTTTAGATAAAAACGCCATACCGCCTTTTAAAGCCGTAGTAAAAATATTACCCGGCATATACGACTTTAATGCACCAATCATGCCTAGCTCTGTAACGGCGTTGGCATATTTGTGGGCATAAGGCATGCAGGGATAAATTTTATAACCCGGATAGTTTGCAGGATTTGCTTTAATGTGCTTGCATATATTTCCTATACGCGCATAGGTGGTACACATAAATGTGTTAACGCCCGCATCTTTAGCAATATCTAATACGTTTATAATTGCCTCATCGGTTTTAAATTTTATAAGTTGCGCGCGCGATTTTTCGTCGGAGATATGGTTTACACCAAAAAACTGATTATCGCCAAATAAAATTCTATCCATATCTTTTACTTTGCCGATTTTTTAATGAGTTCGATGGCATTATCTGTTAATGCCGCAGCCGCAAAAGTGTTGGTAGTATTGGGTACTAGGCCTTGCACTGCTGCAATAAAATAATCTAGCTGCGCCGAATATTCTTCACCACGTAAATAAAAGTTAACGGGTTCTTGCAATTCTCCAACACTTAATATATTCCAACCCTCTGTGTATTGTAGTGAAGCTACAGGTGTTTGTAAAAAAAGTTTTAGCTCGGTGGCATCACAAATAATTTTTCCATTGCTACCCGTAATGGTTAATTGCGTGCTCATTTTACGGTAGGTTGTATCACTCCAATTAACGGAGAGCACACCGGTTAAACCGGTGCTTAAACCCAGTAAGCTATACACGGCGTCTTCTGTTTGGGCCGAGTATATATTTTTTAATAAAGATCCTTTTACTTCTGTTACCGGTGCAATACAATTGTTTACCAGGTCTAATACGTGTGATGCGTAATCGTATAAACAACCACCGCCTTCGGAAGCATTAGAGCGCCAGGTATTTGGTTGTGGCTTGGTAATTACTGGACCATAAGCCTCTGCGGTAAAATGTTGCAGCTTGCCAATGGCACCTAGTTGTAAAAGTTTTTTTAATTCTTTAAACGTGCCTAAAAATTGATTGTGGTAACCCACTTGGTTTACCAGTTTTTTAGTAGCTGCTAACTCCGTTAAACGATTTGCATCTGCGGCACTGAGTGTAAAAGGTTTTTCTGCAAAAACGTGTATGTTTTTTTCTAAAAATTCTTGAATAAGGGGTGCGTGGTATTTGGTAGGCACTGCAATAATTACAGCATCCGGGGTTACCTGCTCCAACATTTTTTTAGTGTCGTTAAAACAAGGAATATCCGAAAACTTTTGTAAAAAATCTGTTACCATGGTAGCCGTATCTACCGCTGCCACTAGCTCTACACTGGGGTGAGCGCCAGCAATAGATAAATGAGAGAGCCCCATTTTTCCAAGTCCAATAACGGCTAGTTTAATTTTATCCATCCTTTATTTATTTGCTGCGGCTGTGCAAAGGTTTTCGTAGGCAGCTACCACTGCTTTCCAAGTATACTTTTGTGCTGCCACCGCTTGCATTTTTTTATTGTTCAAATGTACAGCATCTGTTATAGATATTTGTGCCCTTAATGAAGCCTCCGAATCAAAATACTGCGCGAGGCCCTCTGTGGTGGCTTCGTTGTAACCAGAAGCATAGGCGCAAATATTAAGGCTCAAGTGCATGGCTTCTACTAGGGATGGATTGGTACCACCCGCCGAGTGCCCATGCACATATAGTGCGCAGTTACTACGCAGCATATTTAAAATACGCACATCATATACTGCGTCTAGTAAAATTAAATTGTTGTACACGCTATACTGCGCTTTGGTTTGCATGCCAAAACTACTGTCTTGCCAGTTGCCTACTAGTACAAAAGGTAAAGACTCATTTTTAAACGCTTCTAACTGTAATATTATATTATTGTCTGGCTGAATCCTACACACGGCAAACGCATACCGCTCTTTTACAAATGGATATTTTTGTAGGTCTTGAGGTGTAGGAATTTCTGGAACGGCCTGATCACCACCATAGGCAATTAAAGTAGCATCACGCCCATAACTATCCAAAATATAAGATTTAATTTTTGGGTTATCTGCAACAATGGTACCTGCTTTTTTTACCAATAAAGCCTCAGATAATTTTATTACAAATTTTGCAAGGGGCGACCATTTACTGCGCTGCCAATCTAGTCCACCAAAATTTAAAATAATTTTACCCGCATTTTTTTTTGAAATAAAGGGCATGTAAAAACCAGCGCCAAAACCTAATAATAAAACGGCGTCGTTATTTTTTAGGGCGCTACGCAAACAAACCATATCGTAAAGCATGCCCCAAAAACCGTGAGACGAAATGTTTACATATTTAAGCGCGGCATTTTTGTAGTGTGTGGGTGAGCCATGCATATCTTTACCCGAACAATACACGGTTACTTGGTGCTTGCCCGCTAACCCTTCTGCTATATAACTAGCCAGGGTTTCAAAGCCGCCGTATTTATTGGGCAGCCCCTGTATGCCTACTACCGCTAGTTTCATGCGCCGTATTTAATGTTTGCGAACCAACTGATGTTATAAAAATACCGGTTAATAACCAGGTGAGGTATAAGATGTAAGAGTATGAATCAAAATTAGAAGTCATTAACGGAAAAATAAAACTAAGCTTGAGTACAAATAAAGCCAGCGCCATTTTTTTAGTATTGCCCTCATATAATTTATACGCTCTATAACAAGCACTTACCACCACTACGTAAATTCCAATGTATAATAATAGCGATATTATTCCTGTTTGTACACCCACAATAATAAACTGGTTTTCTCCACCTACATTTTCTTGCACTGCAGCTGCCACCCTACCCGACTCCCCTAACCCAAGGCCTAGTGGGCTTGTAACAATAGATTGTATGCCTTCTAGCCATTCTAATACATGCCCAATACTAGACGTGTCGGATAACTGAACGGTACTAATAATATACTCGTAAACGTTTCGGTCATTTAATACATAAAATAAATACACTACGCCAATACCCACTAGCGCGTATATAAAATATAAAATTTCTTTTTTGCGGGTAATTAATGCATAGGCGTATAGTAAAATAAAATAACCAGCAAGCGATGAGCGCGACAATGCGGTTAGCAAAGCAAACAAAGTTAGCCCCGCAATGATCCAACCTGTTTTTGTAATCACTAATTTATTATTTGAGGTTGTGTATACCGCTAACCACAAAGATGTTGCAACAAGGGTGCTACCCGCAAGCTCAAGTGGGTTTGCAAAAAAACTGGCAAATCTTTTAAGGCCATCATTAATTTCAAAACTCCAGCTAAGGCCGTAATGCCCACCTACGTCTAGGCCGTAATAATCTTGGTTAAAAAAAGCATAGCCAATATGCGTTTGAAAATGCGTGTAGGTAACTACTTCAAATGCCAATAAACAAGCGGCAAAAAACGCTAGTACACCTACTGCATACAATATTTTTTGTAAAGAAAAATCAGAAGTGTCTAATAATCTTCCTACAAAATAAATGATGGTAAAAAAAGACAAGCTTTTAAGCGCCACTAATTTTTGCAGCAGGTCATACTTACCAATGGGCAGTAACACATAAAGCGCCGTGTAGGCTAAAAAAGCCAGTATCCAATAATCTAAACGGTGGGGGATTAATTTTTTACGGTAGTTCCAAATGGCTACAATAAGCGCTACAACAATTAATAATTCTTTGCAGGATTGTAAAACCGGAATCCAAGATTTTAATTTGTAACCGTAAACAATAGATAATGCGGTGTTGTAAATAGGCAGGCCCGCAATTACATAAATAAAAATAGCGTTGGTTTTTTTTTGCCATAAACCACGCAAGGAAAGAAAAAAACTAAGTAGGTATGCAAAAGGAAAAATTAGTAGCATGTTGCCCTATTTATTTCCAAAATTTATAAAGGCCGCGTTCTAACTCGTATTTAGGCCACACAAACTGGTTGCGCTTAGGTTGCTGCTGTGCCCACTCCCACATGGCTTTGAGGCCATCTTGCAAAGTAGTAGTATCTTGGTAGCCTAGTATCTCTTCCGATTTTTGGTGGGTAGAATATGCAGCGTGCACTTCGTGGCGCATTTCTAAAAATTCTATTTGAGCGCCGCCAACAATCTCTTGCAAAATAGTAGCTGCTTCTAATATAGAATATTCTTTTTTGCTGCCTAAATTGATAATTTGCTTAGAAGCTGCAGGCGCTACTGCTGCATTCCATAAAGGAAGTAGGCAATCGTCGATGCAGCTAAACGCTCTTTTTTGAGAACCATCGCCATAAATAGTAATGGGCTGGTTGTTTAATTTTGATAGAGCCAAATACCCAATACGTTGCGGTAGCGGTCCCAAATATTTTGATTGGTACCATACACGTTGTGTGGTCTAATAATACACCAGTCTAGTCCGTGCTGCTCACCAGCCACTTGCAAATCCATTTCACAAGCATATTTTGCAATACCGTACGGATCTATGGGTTTAGGTAAATCGTTTTCGTTAAAAGGAGGTTCGCCAGCGCCATACACTGCCATACTTGAGGTAAATACGATGCGCTTTACCTGGTGGGTAATACATGCATTTACCACGTTAGCGGTGGCTACAATATTGTTGGTGTAATTGTATTTGCGAATAAATGGACTGAGGCCTTCAGCGGCATAGGCGGCAAAGTGGTATACAAACTCTACTTCGTGCGAAGAAAAAATTCTATTTAAATCATCTACCGCTAAATCTGCTTTGTAAAATATAACGCGGGTGTCTATGTGGTCTTCGTAGCCGCCACTTAAATTGTCTATTCCAATAACCTGGTAACTTGGTTTGTTTTCAAGTATCCATTTGGCTACCCTAGATCCTAATAAACCTGCTACCCCTGTTATAACTATTGCCTTCATTTATGCACTGCTTTGTTTGGTAAACCCGTGGAGGATACCTTTTAGCATCATGGCTAATTTGGTCCATCTCCATCTGGCCACAAAATAAAGCATTATCGCCAAACTGTAGGCAATTAGGGTGATAAAAGTGGTAGGCCACTGGTACCATTTGGTGTAGGCCCGCAGCACCCATATATGGTTTCTAAAGTTAAGGTAGTGGACGTAGGGGTTGGCATAGCCCTCTTTACCCTTTACTTTGGCCTTATTGGCCATGCCGGCTATGTGGTATATCACCGAATTTGGGTGAAACATAAGCTTGTAGCCCGCCGCCCGTATTCTAAAGGAAAAGTCTACGTCTTCGTAATAAATAAAAAAATGGTCGTTTAATGCCCCTATTTGCTTAACAATACTGGTTCGTAACAACAGGGCGCAGCCAGTAATCCAATCCACCTGGGCAAACTTACTTTGTGCAGGACCCGCAGTTCGCATATAGTTTTTAGAATAGGTCCAGCCCAGCCAGCTTAAAAAGTAAGATCCGCCATTCCATACTTTTTGCCTGTTGCTGTTAAAAAATATTTTGGGTTGAATGGCGCCAACTTCTGGGTTGGCTTCTAAATAAGTTACCAGCAGGTCTAAAAAGTTGGGCTCTACAAAAACGTCGTTGTTAAGCATGAGGCTGTAAGCATAATCATGCTCAATGGCGTATGCAAAACCACGATTGTTGCCTCCTGCAAAACCCTCGTTGGTTGCGTTAGGCAGGTAAATAATATGGTTAAATTTATTTTGGAGTGCGGTACCCGAACCATCGGTAGAGCCATTGTCTACCACTAGTATGTCAAAATTAGCAGGCCTTACTGCACTTAATGATTCGATACAGTTAGCTGTATGCTCGTAACTATTCCAGTTTAATAAAATGATGGCAACTTTTTTTTCCAATTGATTTTATTTTAACTGTTTAGTTCTTATAAAATAAGTGTAAATACACAAGCAAATGGTTTCTATAAATAATGGATACCAACCTACTAGTGCTGTATTACCCGTAAAAATAATACAAACAGATAATAATGCTGTGGCCACCAAAATTAATACCGAAATATAAAAAAGCGCTACATATTTATTTTGCAAGAGTAGGGTTAATACGTTGTTGGCATTTAAGGCAATTACCAGTGGCACGAACGCAAATAAGCGCATAAAATAAATGGTATTAAGGGCTTGATCGCTATTTAAACTTTGACCCGTTAACAGCCAAACTATTTGAGGCGCCGCTACTAAAATAACTACACCTACTATGCCAAATACTACACTGTAGCCTTTGTTTACTTTTGCTTTAAAACTAGTCCAATCATTTACATTTTGATTGTACAATATGGCGGCCCTTGGGTAAAGTGCATTTGAAAATGACGATACCAATTGTCTTACAGCCCCTACTAATTTATCTACCAAGCCATAGGCACCCAGTGTTTGTGCAGAAACAAAACCAGCCAGTGTAAATAAAAAGATAGACTGCTGTAGTGCAACTGCTACCCCATTAAACATGATGTAAAAATTTTGTTTGGCTAATTGCACCAAACTGTTTTTGTTTGGTTTTGTAAAAACTAATCTTTGGTTTTTAGTAATTACGACAGTTAAAACAATGTAATACAACAGTACCGGCAGGCCCATTATTAAAGTAATGGAAGCTGCAATATTTGAACTGAGTGGTATAAAAAATAGTGCTACTAAGCTTACTAGTTTTACAACTAAATTACCCCAACTTATAAAGGCAATTTTTTGTACGCCAATTAAAAAATATAAGGGGTTAAAAACTTCTGCTAGTATTAGCGGCAGGGTACTTAGCCATAGCCATAATCCTATGGACGGATACAATGCCCACATGAGTAGTACCGCCGGAATGGTTAGTAAAAAAGCGTAGGATCTAAAAAATAAAACTTTGTAAAAAAGCGCCGATAAAAAAGGGAGATTGTCTTTTGCAGTTGCCACTTCTTTGATGGCTGTTTGGTGGGTACCGTAATTGGTAATGCCTCCCATAAAAACTGCAAAACTAGAGGCAAGCACTGTTTGTCCAAAAACAGCAATGCCGTATTTATGGGTAATGAGTGGGATGGCTAAAAACTGGAGTACTATACCCGCGCCCTGAAAAACAGACAGGTTAAAAAAATTAACCAGTACACCAAAAAATGAGTGGGAACGTAAACGCTGTATCAGCTGCATGCTTACTTGTATTTATATGCAGTAACTACTACGTTGTCTATAGACCAACTTTTTTCACATTCGGATCCACGTGGCTGCAAGGCATCACTTAGGTTTACCTGAAATGTGGCGTTGGTATGCGCAAAACTTTCTACCATGCGGTAATAAGAAGTACCACTGGTATTAGATACTTGCGCGCAACGGCCAGGTAAATTTATATTTAGGGCGTTTGCTTTTGTAGGATTGTTACCCGCCGGAAACCACTCGGGGTATGACTGTTTGTATGCTGGATTGTTGGAAAAAGTAGTCATAAACTTGGGGTTGCCATCGTATCTAACCACAAATAAATCGGGCACACCTGTGGTGGTTGGTTTGTTGCCCTCCCAGTTGTCATGAATGTATAAATCGTAAGCTACTTCTAAAACATTGTGCTCTGGTATGCCTTTTACGTCTATTTGAACACCTCCGTTATTAAAAGGGCCTAGCACTTTAGAATTGTTAAACGTAAATATTTTGTTGGTATATAAAATGCCCGTGTAATCAAATACGGTAACTGTAGATTGGCCGTCCTTTTCGAAAGTGTTGTCATACACCACGTAGGTTTCCGTTAACTTTTTGGTGCAGCCTAGGCCTATAACCCCTACTAATACACTAAAAATGAAGGTTTTAACTAGTTTTTGCATAGGTGTTTGGGTCTAGTGCGAGAGTTGCAGCAAAAATAGTGAAAATTGCTGATGGTAAAATAGTGTACTAAATTATACCAATATAACTCAACACCACCTAAAGATTGCCACTAAGCAACCCTTATGGTCTGGGCAAAACCACCTTTCACAAATAAAGCTTAATAAAATGAAGCCTTTCGATTGATCTAATCTATTTATAAATAACCGTAAAGATTTTAATATCACTATTGGCACTCGAATTATTAGAGGTCACTTTAATTGTACAAGTACAAAACTGTTGCTGTGGTAAACCACTTATTACAATCGTGTTTTTTGCATTTTTTGTACTAAAAGGGGCCCCTTGTGGCAAAGATGTACCACCCCCATGGGTAACAGTAATTGCTTCAATTTTAATGCCTTGCGAGGGCATAGCGGAAGTAAGCGTAATTGCTACAGGAAAGTTAGATCCTGTAGCAATACTATTATTTACAGCATCCATTGTAAATACAATTTTTTGTTCGGGGGCCGCTTTTTTACATGAAAAAAGCCCTAATAATAATACAGTGTATAATAATTTTTTCATATCGTAATTACTTCTTAATTAATACTTTTTTTACCTGATCGTATTTCTTACCAACTACCCTGATAAAATAGTTTCCAGACTCTAATTTGCTAACATCAATGACGTTAACTTTATTTCTACCATTTGTAGAAGAAAGGATTTTCCCAGATGGAGAAACCAATTGGAAATTTAAATTTATAGTTGGTAACGTTGCAAATTCTAATACCAATTGTGTTGATGCTGGATTAGGGAATACCATTGCAATATTACTTGCTGGTGTTGCTACCAAATTACTAATTGCTGTAACAACTAATTTAAAACTATCACTAACATTTATACAACCATTTGGATCTGTTATTCGAAGTTTAAAATCACCGGTATTTAATGGCTTATGTGTTGATGCTGTTGCACCAGAAATTGGCGCACCATTTAACAACCACTGATAATTTACTCCTGAAGCTGTTGTAGAAAACTGAACACCAGACCAACTAATAACCGGCTTTGCAGGTAGTGGATTAACGATGTGCTTAAGAACGCCAC
>ENA-OUVC01001420-OUVC01001420.1-marine-metagenome-genome-assembly--contig:-NODE-1420-length-14293-cov-3.517515_pt1 | contig 14293 bp, 12 predicted proteins | sample MGYA00248622_ERZ508571 | MGnify/ENA primary metagenome ERZ508571 (study PRJEB26236, sample SAMN06267175) | marine metagenome | isolation source: Columbia River Estuary | place: USA:Columbia River... | reverse complement strand
CACCACTGTAATAAAACTCAAAACATAATCCACCAAACGTATAGTCTTTTTCTCCAATTTTAAAGGTGGATCCACCCACTTCAGGGTTCTTTTTCGGCTTACTTTTTTGATATCCAAGGTTAAATAAGGTCCCTAGAATTTCAGGACGGTTCGATAAGTCAAACCCGTTACGTTCCCAGTGCGCTTGGAATTGACGCATTAAAAATGCGGTGTACAAATACGAATAATAATGGTCGCCGCCTTTAATCAAGCGCTGAATCGTTTTGTGTTTGTGGGAAGAAATGGAGTCATTTATAACCTCAGGAAAGGAATCCCTAACGTTAATGGTTTGCTGGAAATAATCGCCCGGATAAAAAGGATCCTTTTCGTTGAATAAGGTACTTTCAATGCGTAAGGCCGTATGCTCTAGTATCCCTGAAACTCCATATCCTCGGTTCGAAGGCAAGATAAGTCGAGAATATGGGTAAACATATTGCTTGAATTTCTCTCTCCCTGAATTAAACATACGCAATTGCTCACCAACTACGCACATAACAATGATGCGCGACTCAACCCCTGTTAAACGAGAAACTGAATCAATGGCACGCTTGTCTTTGATAATGGTATTACAGAACTGTTTCCATACCGTATAATTCGACCACGCGTACACAGACCCGGTATTGAACTTGGCCTTTTTGTTTACCTCCTTCATTTCACGAATGAACTGCTTGTTATCCCGCATGATCACAGTGACTGCATCCAGCATACGCAGGGCCGTATAAACGTTTTTATCAAACTGGTATGCGTCTGTGATTATTTTCGCATTGTGTGGGTAATACCGTGATAGAACACCCAGTTTTTGAAACATGATATACTCGTCGCGGGCAAGGGTTGCACTGTCTTTTTTGGATGCATTTCCGTATTGATTGGCAATATCCTCATAATATCGATTGTTGACGTCAACATCTCCAGTATCGTTTGTCCATTTGAACTTAACGGCTAATGCGGTTAAGATTAGGAATGCAGCAACTCCAGCTAGGATATGAAGTGCAGTTAAGTAGCTGTACTTAACCCATTTTTTCCAACCAGATTTCTTAGTAGATATATTTGTGTTTTCAGACATTCCTGCAAAATTAGGTAAATCCAATCCAATTAAAAAATTCCGTTATTTTTGGCTTCTATGAATTCAATAATCAAGTCTGTATTGGTCCTGGGAGTTTTTCTCTTTTTTCTTTTTTCCTGTGCCCCGTCGCGCTATGTTAAACCACTAGATAAAGGCCAACATGCGCTGCAGGTAAATCTCGGTGGACCTATCGCTAAGGTGCCTGGAATTGGTGTGATTCCTATGCCGTTAACAACAGTAGGGTATGGCTATGGGTTGAAAGAAAATCTGACACTTTTTGGAAACCTGCATACGACCTCATTGCTTTTTGGTGTGGGACAAGTGGATGTAGGTGCTTTATATCGATGCTGGTCTGGAAAGCATATGGGAATTACACTTCAGCCAACCCTCAATGTGGCAGCAGATTTTTATACCGGTGCAAATCGATTTTGGCCTCAATTGGATGCGAATTATTATTGGGATTATGCGGAATTACGAACCAAAGCCAAGAATGGTAAAGGATTTTATAAAATCCGTAGTGTTTACGGCGGTATTAGTAATTGGTTTGATCCCTATTTGATTGAATCTCAAGGTAGAAAAAATGAGCAATTTTGGATTCCGAGTCTTCAGCTTGGTCACATCTGGCAGAAAAACCAATGGGTTTATCAGTTCGAGGCGAAATTCCTAGCGCCTATCTATTCGAATGAAGACATTGTGGTCAATTATCCGAGCGCCTTTGGTAATCAGGGTGCCTTAGGAGCCTATTTTTCTATTTACTATAAACTTAAATAAGATGAAAAAGATTTTCGTGATTGGGTTGCTGCTGCTTGTTTCGCTTACCGCGTGCAGAAAGCGCTTGGATTCGTTCTTATTTAACCAGTCGGCACGTACGTCATACCAATTGGATAACTATACCGGAGAGGTCTCTATTGCCGTAGGGGATGAATTTGCTGTGCCCGATTCAATGATTCATCACCTTGAATGGACCTTGATGGAAGATGGAAAATCTACCCAAGTACATGCGGTGTATGTTGGCGACATGTCACGTATCGTCATAGATACGGTGCTCTTGTATTGTCATGGAAATAAAGACCATATCGATTTCTACTGGCCAAGACAAAAACTATATGCGCACATGGGAGAACTCGGCAGGTTCGGCGTATTAATGTTTGATTATCCTGGATTTGGGATGAGTGAAGGTAAGCCTACAGAAGCGAACATGTATGCTTCTACTGAATTAGCATTAACTTGGCTAAAAAGTCAGGGACTAACTAACGATCGCTTAGTTATGATGGGGTTTTCGTTGGGAAGTGCTGCCGTATGTGAGGTAGCGGGAAATCCGAGCAGCTTTTCAATGAATCCAAGTAAAATCATCTTAGAAGCTCCATTTGCTTCAGCAGAAATTTTGATACAAGACGGCGGATTGTTGAGTATGCCCGGCAGTTTTTTAGTGGACTTGAAGATCGATAATGCAACCGAAATCAAGAAAGTGAATGTGCCTTTATTGTGGATTCATGGGTTGGATGATTCCTTTTTAACGGTAGCACATCACGGACAATTGGTGTTTGATAATAAGCCTGGGCAGAAAGAGAAAGAATTGGTTCCCGGCGGTGAGCATGAGACCACGCCCACAGCCATGGGATATACCAATTATATAAATCGCTTGTTGGGGTTTATTACGCAGTAATTATAACCCGTTAGCCGCTTTTCTTAACTTCAAGTTAAGGTAAAGCTCATTGTATTTTTCTAGGTCTTTTTTATCACGATTGGATAAGTCCATTCTTCCCATAGTGGTTAGAATCGTATCGGCATCCGTTGTGTTTCGAAGAATAAAATAGGCTTCCAATAAGTTGTAGTAAAGTGCAATGGTTACATCCTTATCAATACGCGCTTTTTTGTTGTCAATTTCCGATTCAAGTAACGCTGTTTTCCATAAGTTAATCGCTTCGTTTAGCTTAAGCGTTCCTTGTTCCTCACTGGTTACAAACATTTTAAATCCTAAGGTAGCAGCATTGTATGCATCTAAGATATCGTTATGTGTTTCATTCTTAGATTTAACAAAGAAAATTTCTGTTTTACGGTCTGTTTTCTCAAACCCAATACGATCGTTTACTAAATGATTGATAGCAGTTAGATTCTCTTGAAGAATTTTATCCTCCATGGTTTTTAACATGGCAGAAATGTCTGTTGATGGACTGGTTTTCGTAGCTGGACCTTTGTAGGTTTTGAATTCAGTGAACTCAGCAGGAGAAGCAGCATAGATTTCCATATTTGCAGCATTTGTAACTCTAAAACTCATCGGGTGACGGTATGTGAACTCTAAATGGTAATAGGTAACATCTGTTGTAGTGCTTACATTATTTACACGAGAAACTTCCTTCTTAACTTCTGAAACTACCCGTGGTGCGGTAGATTCAAACCCTTGTAGAGTCACCGTATAAATCATGGCATTGTTGCTTCCTTTTTCAAATCCATCAATATGCAAATAGGTAGAAGCTAATGAATTATAGTCATAGGCTGTTTTAATGGCTGGTGCGGAAACTGTTCGACGGTATGGTTGTGGAACGTAATCCTTCACCGGACGATTGTTTTCGTTCAATACTTTACTTTCGATAATTTTAGAGGCAGTAGACTTTTCATTCCACGCTTTCATTTCTCGTTCGTATTTCTCATCTGCCGCTTTTTGTTTGTTTGGCAATTCAGCCATTTCTCGTTGATAATCTGCTTCAGCTTGCGCTTTATCGGCTTCATATTGAGCAAGTAATTTTTGATTTTCTGCCTCATAAGATGCCGTAACATACGACATGTAATTTGTGGGCTTTGGAGTTACAGGATTGGTTGGGAGTTTAATGTAGGTAAATGTAATTTCTTCACCTTTAACGGATTGTGCAAACGTTAGCGCTGAAACAAATAAACCAACTAGGAATAACGAGTTTTTCATACGTATAATTTTTTAGTTGGCGCAAAGGTACGGAGGTTTCAAATATTTCAACTAGAAAAAATCTTTTTTTCCATAGCTCTAAACTTTTGCCTGCAATTCTTGTTTAATAAATAAACGAAAAGATGAAACAAAACGGAACGGTTCAGCCTATCGCATCAACAAGAACGATTGATGTTACAATCGATGATATGGGGGATGAGCATGTAAGTACTTCGGTTGATACGCCTTTGCGCGCTGATGCTTTTGACTTAAGTGATGAAGAGAAAATTGAAAAAATAGCCCTTCATTTTGGAGAAATAATGGACATTTTAGGACTTGATCGTACAGACGATAGCCTGAGTGGAACTCCTAGAAGGGTAGCGAAGATGTATGTTAAGGAAATTTTTAGTGGTTTAAATCCTGCGAACTTCCCAGACATCAAATTATTTGAAAATAAATATCAATATAATCAGATGTTGGTGGAGAAGAACATTTTGTTTTACTCCAATTGCGAGCATCATTTTGTTCCGATCATTGGGAAGGCTCATGTAGCGTATATTTCCTCGGGTAAGGTAATTGGTCTGTCTAAAATAAACCGGGTGGTGCAACATTTTGCGAAACGTCCGCAAGTACAAGAACGCCTAACAATGCAGATTACCGATGCCTTGAAGAAGGTTTTGGAAACCGAGGATGTAGCCGTGGTTATTGACGCAACCCATTTGTGTGTTTCTTCCAGAGGCGTTAAAGACGTGAACAGCAGCACGGTTACTTCTCATTTTTCTGGACAATTTGCCCAAGAACAAACGAAGAACGAATTTTTGAAGTATTTAGAGTTGTAGGATAGTTGATACAGGTAAATGTATTAATGTTCATAAATTTCCGGGGTAATGTAGTGTTAATGTTATTACTTTTAGTCCATGAAACATGAGCACCTTTATCGTATAATTGAACCCCATGCACCCATTGGATTAAAATATTTCACTTTTTTAAACGGCCAATTGCCAAGTATAAAAGCGTTTAAAACTGCCATTGGAACAGAGGCATTGAAAAAAGTGCTTGATTCATATTTTCCTGATCAATCAATCGAATACATTGAGCATTCTCTATTAGATTCAGATGCTGATTTTGTCATGCATTTTGTTCATAATCAGTTACTGGCTGTTCTGAAAGAGGGATGGGTTATGGAGGTGTCTTCTAAAATGATCATCATGTATCACAACGATAAGGTAAGCGCTTCAGAAATCGACGCCTTGTGGCAAGCTGTTGTTGCCGCTTCCGATAAGGATCTAGAGCGCTTGGAATTTTTCATGATTAAACGAAATGCATACCAAGATTTTGAGTTGGTAGAGTTTAAAATCAAGAAAAGAGATGTGACGCTAAAGGACCATTATAACGATGACCTTACAGCGATTCACGGACCCTTAGCGTCGTTTCTGGAAGAAAAAACATCGAATGGGGTTGTGTTATTTCATGGCAATCCGGGAACTGGAAAAACCTCTTACATACGCCATTTAATTTCGAATGTAAATCGACGATTTATCTACATTCCGAACAATTTATTTTCTCATCTAATGGACCCTGAGTTCATTTCATTTATTAGTTCGCATCCAGAGAGTATAATTATTCTGGAGGATTGTGAGGAATTACTGAAATCACGCATTCAACAAACGAGCGATACGGGACTTTCCAACCTACTTAATTTAGGCGATGGGTTGTTGGGGGATGCTTTGAAGTTAAAGATCATATGCACCTTTAATTGCGAATTAGGAAAAATAGATGAAGCTATGCTTCGCAAAGGAAGGTTGGCCTTCAGGTATTCGTTTGAGCCCTTAGTCCTTGAAAAAACGAACCGATTACTCGCTCAATTAGGTCATTCGCATGTGGCAGAAGCACCTATGACCTTGAGCGACATTTTCAATTTTGAGCACGAGAATAATGGGGGAGATCCCGGGCGGACGGTAATCGGGTTTTGATACCGAAGGATTGTATTTCAAATTCGAGCCTCGGTGGATTCGTATATTAATGATGATCGAAAGACTTAAGCACAATCGGCTCCTTGGGAACGGTAAATTTTCCTCGTTCGATGAAGAATACCTCCGCAAATTCTTTCTTTTGTTCAGGAGTCCATTGTTCTGCTGCTTTCTCTAAGGTGTTGCCTTCCTGAAAAATAATTTCTGGTTCTTCGATTGAGTTGGCTTTGGGTTGAAGGGGTTCAACCGTTTGAGCCTTTCCAGAAAAAACTACGGTTAAGATGCATAGGGTGAATAGTTGCTTTATCATCGGATTTAATTTCTCGTATAACCCGTGTCAAGCGATAGGTTACAATAATGAATAGCAACGATTTATTACTATCTTTAGATTCATGAAACAAGCGAAACCGAACCTTACGTTTACCTGTTCGAAAAAATTCAATGAGATGACTCCCGATACTGCAGGTAGGTTTTGTACCGACTGTAAGATCTCAGTCAAGGATTTCAGGTCCTTAACTGCTGAGGAAATTGAACATGAGATCACAACAGATGATTCTTCGCATCGCTGTGGTAATTTTTATGCGGAACAATTAGATAAACCCTTTGGGAATTGGAAGGATATGATAATCTCTTGGTACCAAACCGTTCACGCATCAAGGGATCGGTACCGTGTCTTAAAGCCTATGATGTTGTTCTTGGTATCCTCGCTGCTCATATTAACTGGTTGCCGGAGTCGTCAACTCGCGGGCGCTTGGGCCTATGATGCGGATTCATCTGATCAAGGGGTCAAGCATAAAAAGGAGCTTAAACAGGAGAAAACTAAGCATACTAAAAGTCATTGATGGGTAGAGTTGTATGGGAGGGACTAATTTTATAATTTTAAAAAAAAAATGAGATGACCAGTCTTTACAGTTTCAAATTCAAGTCTTTGAATATAAAGGTTAAGTCCAATCGCATAAAACTCGTATTAGTACCTGTCTTCTTTTGGATTGCATTCTTTGACTTTTCCCAATCGGAGTCAATAGTAATTAATCCTACCTTAATCTACATGCAAGTCCATGATGTAGTCGATACGGCAGTTTCATCTTATACTCCTTTTGGGTGTGCTACAAAATCATATAAACTCGATGTTGATCAAAATAATGTTACTGATTTTACGCTAACCACTTCATGTTATATGGGGGGATCCGGAGCTGATAAAAAAATAACATTAAGTTCATCTGACAGCAGTTACTTTGCTATAGATACGAATGTAATTGATACGATTGGATCTATTGTTGCGGGCCAAATTGTATATAATCCGGCGTATTTTTCGTTGGTTAAAGCATATGAGTGGAATGATTCCATTAACATGGAAGAATGCAATCAGCAAGCGGTAAAGAATATTGTGGATTACTCTTGTGGTTATTTCCCCAGTTTTATCAGTTATCATTCCATGGATTCATGGATATCTGGAGACCATTACATCGGGTTTAGAAAGCAAATTAATGGTATCAATCACTTGGGTTGGATTAAGCTATCAGTGTCAAATTACAATCAATTCGTTGTTAAGGAATACGCTTTAAGTTTTTTGGACTCTCCATTTATTGTTTATCCTAATCCGGTTAATGAAAGTGTAACAATACAATGTGGCTATACCGAAAATTCAGAATTAAAGATTTATAACTCGTTTGGGGTAATAATTTATCAAAGTACCTTAGCGAAAGGGGTAAATCAGATTAACCTCGAACAGCTAAATCAAGGGATTTACACCGTTCAAATTTCAGGGTTAGATCATGTGTTAATGAAACAAATTTTAAAGCTTTGATTATTAAGTTTTAATAGCTTTTTGTTTGAACCTCTATTTAAATCTTAATCACTGTACTTATTATGTTACTGATTCGTTTTTATTACACGAATAGTCTCAGTTTTATCAGAACAATTTAATCTCAAATAATACACCCCAACTTCGTATGGTAATTCTATAGAAATAGATGACATAGCATCAATTTTCTTAAAACTGATTTTTTGTCCTAACGCATTCAATACTTCAATTGATTCAACCAACTCGTTCGTTTCTATGAATACTGTGCCATTCGTTGGATTAGGGAAAATCCTGAATAATTCATTTGAAGTTGTCTCAACAGAATTTTCTTGAACCTTTCCTACATAAACATCATCTAAGTAATAATAGCCAACCCAATTAGGGATTTGTTTCATTCTAACGGTATCAATATTGGCATCATCGAAGAAGTTTCCCAACATAACAAAGGTATAGGCTGAATCAGCAACAAAGGTTCCGGAAATGGTAGTCCAATTCAAGGTGTCCGTTAAAACGCTGTTTGAATAAAGATGAGCAAAATTGTCTGTTGGTGCTGGGTTTAACGAACTAAAAAGCGTATTTCCAAATCGTAATCCAAATTTGTTGCAAGCCACACTGCCGTATGCCAAGGTATCATTTGAAAGCACAACTTTCATACTGATTTGGTATGTTGATCCTACTTCTAATGGACTTAGGAGCTGGGCACCAATGTACTCTCGCCAAAACACGTGACTCGCATACGTCATAAAACCTACATAGGCACTTCCCGTTGCGGCCGTTTGATAACCAGTAAAACTTTGAGGAACATCGGTTCCATTGGTTGGAAGGCCGTCAGGAAAACAGGAGTTATAGTAATCCGGCGTTTTACCAAATATGTTCCAATCGGTTGCTAAATCTGCATAGTAATTCGATGTTGTTGGACAAGTTGTAAATAATTCAAAACTTGGATTTGGAACCAGGTTTTGACAAAATGAATTAAAATTCAATGAGCTTATAAAACAAAAAAATATAATAACTCTACGTTTCATATCAAAGGCATTTTTCAAAGCGCGTGCGTTCAAAAGTATGGAATTTATTCACAGGAACAGAGAGGGTGTCCTTCGATACACTCCGCCTCGGCGGACCACTCAGTAAGTGTGTCCTTCGATTCAACCCTACGGGTTACTCAGTCCACTATAGTTTCGAGAATATTCAAAAAAATCGAAATTATTTGGAGATTTCAATCTTCAACTTCTTTCCTTTTACTTTTTCGTGGCGAATTGCTGCAAGAAGCGATTTCACATGGTCTCTTTTCACCGCAGCATAAGTCGCAAAATCAAGAACCGTAATCAAACCAATTTCTTCTTTTAATAGATTTCCTTTTTGACCTAAAAATCCTACGATGTCGATTTTATTGATTTTGTCTTTTTTTCCTCCACTGAAATACAAGGTCACCCAAGGACTTGCAACTGGCTTGGATCGGTTTGTTGGAACTTTGAATTCTGATCTTGGTACTTCCAAATAATCAGGGGTGTTTTCGTCTTTGTTGAGCAATAAATAGGAAGAACCATTCGATTTCATGCGTGCCGTGCGGCCGTTTCGATGAATAAATGCTTCTTCGCTGTGTGGAAACTGAAAATGAACAACGTGCTGAATTTCAGGAATGTCCAAACCGCGTGAACCTAAATCGGTACAAATCAAGGTGTGAAAACTGCCATTTCGAAACTGAATTAAAGCGCGTTCACGCTCGTCTTGCTCCATTCCTCCGTGGTAAATAATCGAATCGTAACCGTTGTCGAGCAAATGATTACGAACCGATTCAGTAGCTTCTCTGAAATTGCAAAACACAATCGTTAATTCTCCATGGAACGAACAAAGTAAATCAAAAAGCTTATCGAATTTATTGCTATTTCGAACAGGATAATTCCAAAAAGTAATTGCTGGAGCTTCTGAATTTGCTAAATGATTTACGATTTCAGGATTGCGAAACGCTAAATAATCAGGGAATTCTTTGAGTTCTGTGGCTGAAACCAACGTGGTATACACCAAGGCGCGTAATTCTTGATAAATGCATTTAATTTGATCTTCAAAACCAAACTCCAAACTTTTATCATATTCATCCACAACGAATTGCGTAACTTGTGATAAATCCAGGGTATTTCTAGAAATGTGGTCGCAAATTCTTCCAGGTGTACCAATAAGTAAGGCTGGAGCTTCTTTTAAGCTTTTCTTTTCCACCGTCATCGAGTGACCGCCATAGCAAGTCAATACTTTAAAATTAGTTTTCATGGCACGAAAAACACCTTCGATTTGAATGGCTAATTCTCTTGAAGGCGCTACAATTACCGCCTGAATTTCTTTGGAGTTTGATTCGAGTTTTAAAAATAAGGGCAATAAAAAGGCAAATGTTTTTCCAGTACCAGTTTGTGAAAGAATCATAAGGTTGCGCGAAGTTTCGCTTTTGCTTAGGGTTTCTTGCTGTAAGGCATTAAGTTCTAAAAATCCAATGTTGGAAAGAACGGAATGAATTTGTTGTTTTGAACTCATGGTGCAAAGATAGTGGGAGTTACAGAATAATACGGTTGGATTTCCAAAGTGATTCTCATAGACAGTTACTCAACGCTGACAAGACTTCTGAAGGGGGCAAAAAAGCGCTGCTACGTTTACAAACTTCGCAGGGCGGAGGTGGAGTCGGAGGGGAGGGTTAGCTGCGCTGAACCCCTGCACTAACGTGCAATGGATGAAAGCAGCTATTCACTGCGTTCATTCGCTCCTTTTTTTTCTTTTTCTCACCAAAGCACGCTTTGTTCGAAACAAAAAAAAAGCAGCTACCAAAGGGTGCTGCTTTCATCAGAGTGGAGTCGGAGGGGTTCGAACCCTCGTCCAAACAATGGGAACTCAAGCTTTCTACATGCTTATTTCCTGATTGATTTTTCGATCCGAAATTGGACAGGAACACCCGGTCTCGGACTTAGCCACTGAGTTCTCGTAACCGCTTAGTAGCCTCACGTTTACCAGCCCGATGGGATGAACCTTCGATTGGTATGCGAAACGGGCCGTCGCCTACCGAAGGTACTTGTTCAACCTACTGTGCTTCAGTTGAATTAAGCCAACTAACATTCCGTTAATTAAGCAGCAAGTGCGTATGACGTATTGTCATTTATTGTTTGTGACAAGATATTAAAGAGGTTCACCACAACCCTCTGCATGCTGACACCTGACTGCCGCTATCGCTGTCAAATCCAATGTCGACCCCAAAGAACGTATTGCTTCGCTAAAGCAACTGGTACAAAGTTACGCGCTTTTGCGCGGCTTATAACAGGATTTGAGCTGATTTAATTAATTTTAGGAAAACTAAGTGCGTATATATGTCATATCCCTATCAACTACAGACCTTTCAACAGTATCAAGATGCCTATCAACACAGCGTGGATAACCCCGATGAATTTTGGGCTTCCATCGCAGCAAACTTTCAATGGAAAAAACCATGGGATAAGGTCCTTCACTGGAATTTCTCCGACCCTGAGGTGCGCTGGTTTGATGGCGCTCAACTCAATATTACCGAAAATTGCTTAGACCGACACGTAGCTACACAGGGTGATGCCACGGCAATCCTATGGGAATCGAATAATCCCGATGAAGCGTCTCGTGCCATTTCCTACACAGAACTTCATCACCTAGTGAATCAATTCGCACGGGTTTTACTTAATCATGGGGTTAAAAAAGGGGACCGCGTGTGCCTCTATATGGGGATGATTCCAGAATTGGCCATTGCTACCTTAGCGTGTGCCCGGATAGGAGCGATTCATTCAATAATCTTCGGTGGTTTTTCCGCCCAAGCCATTGCCGACCGCGTCGCGGATGCTGGCGCTACGTGCATTGTAACCTGCGATGGGGCGTACCGAGGAGCAAAGGATATTCCCTTAAAGTCTGTTGTAGATGAAGCACTGAAATCTACCAATGCTATTTCAACGGTACTTGTTTACGCGCGAACACATACGGCTTGTACCATGCAGGCAGGACGAGATTTTTGGTGGCATGTTGAAATGGATCGGGTGGCGAACGAAGGGAATTGGCAGGTACCCGCTGAAGCTATGGAATCTGAAGATCCTTTGTTCATTCTTTATACTTCAGGTTCTACCGGTAAACCAAAAGGCGTCGTGCACACGACCGCTGGCTATATGGTTTGGGCGAATTATACCTTTGTAAATGTGTTTCAATATCAACCCGGACAAGTACATTTTTGTACCGCAGATATCGGTTGGATTACCGGACACAGTTACATCATCTATGGTCCCTTGAGTGCCGGAGCAACTTCCTTGATGTTTGAAGGAGTTCCCACCTGGCCTGATGCCGGACGGTTTTGGGAAATCGTAGCTAAACACAAGGTGGATATTTTATATACCGCACCAACAGCCATTCGTAGTTTAATGGGATTCGGTACGGAATTCATTGAAGGAAAGGATTTGAGTTCATTAAAGGTACTCGGTTCGGTGGGAGAACCCATCAACGAAGAAGCATGGCATTGGTATGATGATCACATTGGGAAAAATAACTGTCCGATCGTGGATACCTGGTGGCAAACCGAAACGGGAGGAATTATGATTTCCAATTTGGCGGGAATTACGCCTGCGAAGCCTTCCTATGCTACCTTACCCTTACCTGGAATTCAACCCTGTTTGGTGGATGATCAAGGGGAGGAGATTGAAGGGAATGAGGTGAATGGAAACTTATGCATTAAATTTCCTTGGCCTGGGATGATTCGAACAACCTACAACGACCATGAACGCTGCCGCCAGACCTATTTTTCGGTGTATAATAACCTTTACTTTACAGGTGATGGGTGCATGCGCGATGCCGAAGGAATGTACCGAATTACGGGTAGGGTAGATGATGTGTTGAATGTGAGTGGTCACCGCATTGGAACGGCTGAAGTGGAGAATGCTATCAATATGCATGAGCGCGTTATTGAAAGTGCCGTAGTAGGATATCCGCATGACATTAAAGGACAAGGAATTTTTGCGTATGTGATTTTGGATGCGGGCTCTTATGATGAGAAAACCATGCAAACGGAAGTATTAAATACCGTTTCAAAGGAAATTGGACCGATCGCAAAGCCTGATCGGATCCTTGTAGTTCCTGGCCTACCTAAGACTCGAAGCGGTAAAATCATGCGGAGAATTTTACGAAAAATTGCAGAGGGTGATATTTCGAATTTGGGAGATACCAGTACACTGTTAGATCCAAGCGTTGTGGAGGAGATCATAACACGCGCAATCAAGTAATGCGAATTAGTTTCCTTGGGATGTTATGTGCTGTGGCATTTCCCTTTGCTGCTCAGCAAGAATTTACCGTTGAATCCATCGATTTTTGGAAGCCGGTGGCTGACACCTTTCAATATTTCAATCATCAAGACTCAGCGCGTACAACCTATGAATTAACGTCTTCATTCAAAAAGCCAATGGCATGGATCGAAGCAGAAAAAGAATATGGGTTTTATAGTTCGATTGATACATTAGGGTTTTCACGGGATAAGGTACTTGCTATAATCGATTCAGAACAGGGGTTTTGGAAACTTTGTGCGGCAAAAACGTGGTGTTTTGCTCATCCTTCAGTTGTTTTCCCGCATTTAATTAGTCGCTTGTCGAATAAAACTAAAATTGGTTTAGTGAATACGGCCGATTTAATTATTTGGGATCGCATTCAAACCGGTGAGTTGAAATTTTATGGTCATGGCGGGGGGATGCAAGAAGATATTTTCACCGTTGCAGGTCGTGCCTCATGGATTCTAAATTGGATGACGGGTGAGGATTTTGCTTCCGTGGGTATTGAAATGACACCCAATATGGCGATCAAATATCAAGCGGATTGGGTTCGATACATTCAATTGAATTCAAAGTAATTTTAGATGTGGCCTTCGATACAACCCTACGGACCACTCAGTCCACCTTTAATTTTAGCAGGCTGAGTAGCGAAGCGTATCGAAGCCTGAGTGCGAAGCGTACCGAAGCCTGCGATTATGGTAATGTGGCCTTCGATACCCTCCTCCATGGCGGACAACTCAGTCCATAGTGAATTTTAGCAAGTTGAGTGCGGTTGAATCCAAGTCTGAGATTAATTAGTTACTTTTGTTAACCATTTGGTTAAACCATGAAGTTAAAAGATTCAAAAACGGAAGAAGTAATCTTAGATGCGGCGAAGGCTGTATTCATGGAATTTGGTTTATATGGCGCAAGAATGCAGCAAATAGCTGATCGTGCGGGAATCAATAAGGCACTGTTACACTATTATTTTCGAAATAAAGAACGGTTGTTTGACCGGGTTTTTGAAAATGCGCTTTCTCGTTATTTTCAGAATATGGAAGTATTGCTCGATGAATCGTTACCGATTATCGACCGGGTTCATTCCTATGCCGATCGATTTATTGATTTTCTGGCTGAATATCCGCAGATGGCAATTTTTCTCATTAAGGAAGTGAGTTTAAATCAAGCCTTATTTGAAGAAAAAGTGAATCGACATAAAAAGGAAAAAGCTTCCCTCAT
>ENA-OUVC01001419-OUVC01001419.1-marine-metagenome-genome-assembly--contig:-NODE-1419-length-14306-cov-3.397217_pt1 | contig 14306 bp, 15 predicted proteins | sample MGYA00248622_ERZ508571 | MGnify/ENA primary metagenome ERZ508571 (study PRJEB26236, sample SAMN06267175) | marine metagenome | isolation source: Columbia River Estuary | place: USA:Columbia River... | reverse complement strand
GTCCCGACGGGACTCGAACCCGCGACCTCCGGCTTGACAGGCCGGCGTGAACTCCAGCTTCACCACGGGACCTTGTGTTTGACCACAGGTCTATTTAGCACCCCCAACGGGATTCGAACCCGTGCCGCCACCTTGAAAGGGTGGTGTCCTAGGCCACTAGACGATGGGGGCTTGGACGACTCCGGTTGAGAGCAATAAAACGCTATCAGCAGATACTTGACAATACGCCGTGGGACGAGTGTTCCCTCACTCTCCGGTCAAAGAAGATATGACCCACTCCAAAAGCCATCCCAAATAGCCGTATAACTGCCATTGGCCGTAGAGCGGATCAGTCTCATCTGGTTCATCATCGTCTTCATTGACGTCGAGAAGCGAGCCAAGGATGAGCCGTAAGTTATTGAGAACCATCATGAAGGCACCCAGTTGATTCCCGGTCACGGGCGAATCGCTGCTTAACATCTCGCGCACCGTGGCAATGGAGGCAGCACGCGATTGCGTCAACTCTTCGCGCATAAACCCTTGATACTCAGCGTCATGTTCTGGGTTCTCGTTGTACGCCGTTGGGTACAACCGGCGAAGGCGTTCATCGTCGGGACCACTGCTGAGCACGGTTTCCAGTTGCCCCACTAAATCGAGCATTGTCTCTCGCTCATGGTCTTGCAGATTGATGGTGAAGGTGCCGTCATCACGCACGATGATTGGCCCATCGGGGCGTTTACGTCTCATTAGTCCTGCTGCATCGTGGCCCAAAGACCATGTTCATGAAGTCGAAAGACATCCATTTCGGCGTGCTCGCGTGACCCCGTGGACACAACAGCTCGACCCTTTTCGTGGACGTCCAGCATCAACAGATCGGCCTTTTCCTTTGAGTATCCAAAGAGTTTTTGAAAGATGAAAGAGACGTACGACATGAGGTTGATGGGGTCATTCCACACGAGCACAATCCAGGGCGTATCGAGGTCGACAACTTCGTCGACCTTCTCGGTGAGGTCAGGCTCGGCAATCTGGGATTGTGCGACTGTCGCAGATGTGGTGAATGACACGAGAACATTCTGCTGGAGATTGGTCGTTATTGCTTGCTCAACATACGATGTCAGGGTGCCCCTCAACGTCCGCCCCATGGTTCCTTCGCGTTTAGCGCGTCGTGGTGGCCATGAATCCGGCCGCGCCCCCACCACTGTTGTTGCTGGGTACATTGCGCTCACAAAGCCCAGAATTATTGAGCTTTTGTTGATTACCACGATTCCCACCATGGTTGTTGCTGCAGGTGCATGGCCCGGAGCGTGGCTCATGGTGGTCACTTTTGTAGGCGGCGCACTCGCTGCTGGTGGTGCCAATGCCATCAATATGTATGTGGATCGCGACATTGATGCGCTGATGGAACGGACCAAGACGCGTCCACTCGTGACGGGGTTGATTTCTCCACGCAACGCACTAATTTTCGCTATTTCCCTTGAAATCATTGCGTTTGCCATTCTGTGGGCAGGGGCAAACTTCCTCTCGGCCTGCCTCGCTCTCTCGGCAACCCTGTTTTACGTCTTTGTGTACTCGCTATGGCTAAAGCGCACCAGTAAGCAAAACATCGTGATCGGTGGGGCGGCTGGGGCTGTGCCCGTCTTGGTGGGCTGGGCTGCAGTGACGAATTCTCTTGCCTGGACGCCGTGGCTCCTTTTTCTCCTGATTTTCCTGTGGACACCCCCTCACTTTTGGGCACTAGCGATTCGCCATAGCGAGGAATATCGGGCTGCCAATGTCCCGATGTTGCCTGTTGTTGTCGAGCCCAAAAAGGTCGTGGCAGCCATGATCCGATACACGGTGGCCTTGGTGGCCTGCAGCATGGCGGTCATCCCCGTTGCAGATATGGGCTGGATCTATGGCGTCTCTGCCGGGGCCGTGGGCGCAGCCTTTTTATGGGGCACAATTGCACTAACTCGTGTCAATACCCCAGCCGCAGCAATGAAGCTGTTTTCGTTCTCCATCACGTATATCTCGGTCCTCTTTGTGGCCCTCACCGTGGACGTGCTGCTGCGTTAAATGCGCAATTGCACTAAGTCTGACTTGGTGAGGGAGTTACTGATACATAGGGGTCGGTGGTTAGTGTTGGAGTGTTACATCTAGGCGTACGCACCCCCACGGTTTGGAAAAATTGAAGGGGTGTCTCTGGGAGACCATCCGAAAATGACCACCATCGACAATCCAGTCGGCGCATCGACACAGGCACAGGGCTTCGGCTCTTCTTTTGTCATTGCCCTAGGCAAATGGATGACTAGCAGCGACCATAAAAAGATTGGTCGACTATTCATCGGTTGCGCTTTATTCACTGCGGTATCTACATCAATCATCGGCGCAGTGTTCGGTCTCGAGCGCATGTCGCCGGCACAGATGGACATCTTCGACGGTGATGCAGCGATTCAGCTCATCTCGCTATATCGATTTGATCTTGTCCTGGGACTCCTTGCACCTCTCTTCTTGGGTATCGCGTTAGCGATTGTTCCGCTTCAACTTGGTTCTCGCGCCATTGCATTTCCACGACTTGCGCAACTCAGTTTCTGGTCGTGGCTCTTTGGCTCACTCATGGTTGCTATTGCAATCATTGGTAATGGTGGCCCAGGTGGCGGTCAAGCCGATCTTGTAGACATGTATCTCTTGGGCGTTGGCCTTGCTGCGGCAGGCATCCTTGCGGGCAGCCTTTCAGTTGCCACGAGTGTTCTTACAGCACGTGCACCGGGCATGACATTAGACATCGTTCCTGCTTTTTCATGGGGTGCTCTTGTCGGTTCGGTTGCATCACTACTCACCTTGCCAGTTGCAATCGGAACCATCATTTATTTGTATGTCGATCACACGCACGCCAAAGTTGCGTTCGGAGGCAATAAGGCCATTGACGATCATCTCGGATGGGTCTTTGGTCAACCAATGACAATCGTGTTTGTCGTCATTGCACTCGGTGTGCTTGCCGACATTGCACCTGTTACTGCGGGCGTTCGCCAACCACAGCGTCCAGTTGTGCTTGCTGGTCTTGGCCTCGTTACTACTGCGGTGCTTGGTGCGGCAACACAATCAGCGCACATGCTCAACTGGTCGGGCGCTACAAGCGACACCGTGAAGTCTGCAATCCCGTTCCTCATCTTCAATGGTCTTCCACTGCTTGGAATTTTCGTAGTGATTGCAACCTCGTTGTTGTCACTGAAGTTTGGCTCTCCAAAAGTAAGTGGAGCTTTTGCGTTCGCTTCATTGGGTGCGTTCATGATTCTCGTCGGTGCCGCCGGCAACTTCGTTGCGCACATTCAGCAAGCAAATCTTGCAGGAACTGCTTTCACTGAAGGCGTCACTGTGTACTTCGTATTCGGTGGGCTTCTTGTTGGACTCGGAGCATTGGCTCATTGGTCACCGAAATTGTGGGGCCGTGTTCTTGATGAAAAAGCACTGCTCGGACTTTCTGCACTCGGACTTCTTGGCACCATCGCATCATCGTTCCCTCTCTTTATTGCCGGCTTTGCAAACCAGCCAGCCGACGTAGTGAATGGTTTTGATTACGACGGACCTATTGCGTTGTGGAACGGTCTTGCTGGTATTGGCAATGTTCTCATTCTTGTCACCGTTATTGGTTTTGTCGCTTTATTACTCGCAGCAATTCGTAATGGCGCGCAGGCGTCAGATGATCCATGGAATGGACACTCACTTGAATGGGCAATTCCTTCGCCTGCACCACTGAATAATTTTGAAGCACTTGCTCATGTAAATTCGAGCGAACCAGTTTTAGATGCAAAACCATCCGGTAAAGAGGTGACGGTATGACAATCGCACTACCCGCAGCGCCACAAGCAGCACCACGCCGTCAACTCTTTGTTGCAACGGCACTCGCATGTGCTTCCGCGTTCATGATCATTATTGGAATGGTTGCAATGTGGATGAAGTTCCGCGCTGGCGCTCCAACACGAGACTCGGCTGATGGCTTGTATGTCATCAAAGACTGGCTTCCTGCTTCCATCACCATTCCTGAAGTGGCAGCGAACGTTATGTTGACTACTTTCCCAGTTGTTGCGCTCATGGCGCAGTGGGCTTCGTACTCTGCAAAGCGTCGCGACTCTCAGCACCGTTCGTTGGCCTTAGCCATTTGCGCAGTCTTGGGCATTGCTGTTGTCAACTGCCAAGCAGCTATCTATGCACAAATGGAAATTGGATTAGCCGATGGTGCATATCAGACAATGTTCTATGCAATCACTGGCGCAATGTTGCTGCTGGTCGTTGGTGGAATTGCATTTAGTTTTGTTGCGTTGTTCCGCTCTGTTGGTGGTCGTGAAGACGACACCGATGTTGTGAATTCACACGCGTTGTATTGGTACTTCCTCACGGCGGCATTCACCGTCTTGTGGTTCTTTGTGTACGTACAGAAGTAGGTCGACATGTTTACTCCTAGCTCCAAATACTTTGTAGGTCTCACAGGCATAGCGCTCGTTTCGGCGATCTTGTACATGTTCTTGATCAATCCTTCAGATCTCGGTGCGATTGCCCTCTTCGGAGTTGCGGCATCTTCAGCACTTGTTGCTGGGTTCACTCTGTTTACTCGCGACAGCGATGCCTTTACAGATGAAGAAGCTGTTGCTGCAGCCGCTCACGCTCCAGGCGCTTCCATCTGGCCAATTGTGTTTGCACTTGGTGTTGCATTGGTACTCACAGGTATGGCAACTGTTCCAGTTGTATTCATCCTTGGTATCGGAGTGTTGTTTGGCGCCGGCCTTGAATGGACAATTCAGAACTGGTCACAACGCGCCTCTGCAGATACAGCCTTCAACAGTTTTGTTCGCGAACGCGCAATTGGTGCACTTGAGTACCCTGGTCTTGCGGCTGTCGGCCTCGCAATCATTGCGTACTTGTTCTCGAGAATTTTTCTTGCCCTTTCGAAAGATGCAGGGACAATCTTCTTCATGATTGTTGCTGCCGTAATTTTCGGGATTGGGTTTTTGGTTGCTCTTAAGCCAGCGATGCGAGGCAGAGCCACAGTTCTTGTTTCAGTAGCGGGAGCAGTCGCATTGCTTGTTGTTGGCGGAATCGCAGCGATGTCAGGCGAGCGCGACGAACTTGCAGTTGCTTCTGCAGAAGATCACTATTCAGCAGAGCATCGCGAATGTGAAGTCGAGAAATCAAAGCACTACGACCATCACGCCAACAATCAAGTGTCTTTGCGTTCCGCTGTAACTGCCACAATCTTTGTTGAAGACGGCAAATTGCGTGCACAAGCAATCGGCATCAAGAAAGACATCGACACCATCACGATCCCTCGTTCATTGGGTACAACAGTGATGTTCCGTAACCTCGACGAAACCGAGCATCGCCTCGTTGTCAACCTCGGCTCTCACACCGTTGCCGAAACCGGCGTGAAAGAAAAAGTTGGCACCTGCACCCAGCTCACGGGCAAAAAGCAGGAACAAGTTCTCACTCTTCTTATTCCAAAACCAGCTACTCCTGAAGAACCGTATTTCTTCGAGGTTCCTGGTATTGAAGGTCAGATCAAGTTGGTGGTGCCGTGAGTCACCGCAACAATTCGCAGATAACGGAAAAGGCTATGGATACCGTGAACAACGTGAAGTCACCGCGTCGACGCATTAGTACAACTTTGGCCGGTGTCGCTGGCTTGCTGTTCTTGGCCGGATGCGCCACGAATGCGCCTCAAGATACATGGCAGGCAAAAGGCCCTAACGCACAAAAAATTAGCGACCTTCAGTGGATCGTGTTCCCCATCGCTGGTGTAGTTGGTGTTCTTGTACTGGCACTTGCCGGCTACATCATGTTTAAGTATCGCGACAAGGGTCAGCCGATTCCTACGCAAGGTCACGGCAAGCCAACTGCAGAAATCATTCTCACAATTGTTCCTGCACTCATCTTGACCGTTGTAGGTGTATTCACATTCCGCGCGATTTTTGATCTTGCAAAAACTGAAGACACAGAAATGATCATCAACGTCACTGGTCAACAGTGGTGGTGGGAATATGACTATCCAGTTCAAACAGAACTTGGTATCAACACACCGATCATTTCGTCTGGCCAATTGGTTATGCCAGTAGGTACAAAAGTTTTGCTTCGTGAAACTAGCCGCGACGTTATTCACTCGTACTGGATTCCTGCATTGAACGGCAAGAAAGATGCTGTTCCTGGTCGTATTCATTTGCTCCGCCTTGAAGCTGACAAGCCAGGTATTTTTGCCGGACAGTGCACAGAGTTCTGCGGTCTCTCACATGCAAACATGCGCATGGAAGCAGTCGCACTCTCTAAAGAAGATTTTGCTAAGTGGGTTGCTAGTCAACAGAAGGCGTACACATCGCCTGCCGATGGCACTCTTGCTAAAGAAGGTGAAACAGTCTTCTTGAACCAGTGCGTTCGTTGCCACCAAGTAAACGGTTTGAAGAAAGCCGACGGAACACCAGCGTTGGCCGCACCAGACGAGAACGTATATTCCGGTGCTGCACCAAACCTTTCGCACCTCATGTCGCGTAACACTTTCGCGGGCGCAATGTTTGACTTGCTTCGAAAGAGCTGTCGCGCAGATGTTTGGGATGCCACGTCAGAAGAATTCGGCGCAAAGTATTTGGCCGGAGTGTCTGAGTCATGTCTCAATCAAACTGATCTTCGTGCATGGTTGCGTAATGCTCCTGCAATGAAGCCGATGTATGCAGACCCCACCAAGTTGACGAAGACCGGTGGAAAATATCGTGGAATGCCAAACCTTGGTTTGACTGAAGACGACATTGACAAACTCGTTGCCTACCTGTTGACCTTGAAGTAATCGGAGAAATTTATGGCGATCATTGAACGACCTTCATCTGAAGTCACAACTCCCGCAGTTGTGGCTCCTAGCCAAGCACTGGGCGCCATTCGTCGCCCTGTGGCGACTAAGGGCTGGCGTGAGTGGCTGTTTACAGTCGACCACAAGAAGATCGGCATCATGTATGGCGTTGTCGCCATGGTGTTCTTCATTGTCGGTGGTGTTGAAGCACTGTTGATTCGTTTGCAATTGGCTCTACCTGATGGTCGCATTCTTAGTGCTGATCAGTACAACCAGATGTTCACCATGCATGCCACGACCATGATTTTCCTTTTTGCAATGCCCATGGCAGGTGCGTTTGCTAACTACTTCTTGCCACTACAAATTGGCGCTCGAGACGTGGCCTTCCCACGATTGAACGCACTGTCATTGTGGTTGCTTATCGCCGGTGGACTTATTCTGAACGCTTCGTGGTTCCTTGGCGGTGCAGCTGACGGTGGTTGGTTTATGTACGCGCCAAACTCTGGCCCAGTGTTCTCACCGAGTAATGGTGTGGACTTCTGGGTGCTTGGTTTGCAAATTGCAGGTATCGCATCACTCATTGGTTCCATCAACCTGATTGTCACCGTGTTGAACATGCGTGCCCCAGGAATGACTCTGATGAAGATGCCGGTGTTCACCTGGATGATTCTCGTCGTGCAGTTCCTTCTCGTGTTCTCACTTCCAGTCATTACTGTCGCACTTGTTCTGCTTATGTTCCAGCGCTCGTATGGTGCAACGTTCTTCGACGTGTCTCAAGGTGCAGACCCACTTCTGTGGCAACACTTGTTCTGGATTTTTGGTCACCCCGAGGTATACGTATTGATTTTGCCTGGCTTCGGAATTATTTCTGAAGTGTTGCCTACGTTCTCTCGCAAACCATTGTTCGGGTATCCATTCGTGGTCTTCTCAGGTGCATCAATCGGACTCGTCGGTTTCGGTGTGTGGGCTCACCACATGTTCGCAGCCGGTCTTGGCCCTGTTTCGGTAGCGGTGTTCTCCATTTCCACCATGGCAATTGCAATTCCTACCGGAATTAAAATCTTCAACTGGTTGCTCACTATGTGGGGTGGCAAGATTTGGTACACCACTGCAATGAAGTTCGCGATCGGACTCGTCGTGCTGTTTACAATCGGCGGCTTGTCAGGTGTTACTCACTCAGTTGCACCGTCTGACACACAGCAAACCGACACCTATTACATCGTTGCTCACTTCCACTATGTGTTGTTCGGTGGAATGGTCTTTGGTTTGTTCTCTGGCTTCTATTACTGGTGGCCAAAAGTGTTCGGCAAGTTGTTGAACGAAAAACTCGGTTCCTGGAACTTCTGGTTCATGGTGATTGGTATGAACCTCACTTTCGGACCAATGCACATTCTTGGCCTTCAAGGCCAACCACGCCGTATGTATGTATGGACAGAAGCTCGCGCAGGTGAAGGATTGTTCAACTTAGGTTTCTGGAACATGGTGTCCTCGATCGGCTCGTTCATTCTTGCCATCGGAGTTCTGTTCTTCCTTATCAACATCGTCATCACGGCGCGCAACGGGAAACAAGCACCGGCCGACCCATGGGATGCTCGTACCTTGGAATGGTTAGCTACTAGCCCTCCAAAGGAACACAACTTTGACCGCATCCCGGTTGTTCATCACTTGGATGAGTTCTTCCACCGCAAGTACGAAGAAGATCCAAACACGCACACCATGCGTCAGATTGCAACGGGTGAAGAATTGATTCGTGCAGAAGAAGCAGCTGCCGATTCTGATATTCATCTCCCTGGCCCGTCGTACTGGCCATTGGTTCTTGCCATTGGTGTTGGAGTTTTGGGCTTGGGCGTTGTCTACGGAACTCCCGTCATGGTCTTTGGAGCTGCTGTAGTTCTGCTTGCATCATTCGGATGGGTCCTTGAACCTTCTGTACCGGAAGCAATTGACTATGCCTCACCAGATGGTGACGGACACTCGAAGGAGATCGCTACTCATGGCTGAGACCGCAACTCACACTGATCACGCAGCAGACCACGGGCATCATTCGTCTACTGGTTTGTCTAACAACAAGCTTGCAATGTGGCTCTTCCTGGGTTCAGAGTGCTTGCTGTTCGGTGGTCTCATCTCTACGTACATGCTGTATCGCGGTCGTGTGCAGGACGGTCCACACCCATCACAGATTTACGACATCCCGTTCACTTCTGTGAGCAGCTTCGTACTTCTTATGTCCTCTCTCACCATGGTGTTGGCAGTGACTTCGGCACAACGCAATGATGACAATCGCACCAACTTGTGGCTCACAGTCACTGCACTACTTGGCGCAACATTCGTTGGTGGCCAGGTGTACGAGTTCACCACGTTCTACCGTGAGGGTCTTGGCTTCACCACAAGCTTGTTCAGCTCAAGCTTCTACTCGTTGACCGGATTCCACGGAGTTCACGTATCTGTTGGTGTAATCATGTTGCTCTCCACAATGGGCATCATCAAGCGCAACAGGATTACTGGTAACAAATCTGAAGTGGTTGAACTGGTTGGTTTGTACTGGCACTTCGTCGACATCGTGTGGATTGTCATCTTCACACTGATTTATCTGATTCCATCTTGATCGGGAGCAACGCATGAGTACGGAACCACAAACACAGAGTCACGAACACGGCATGTCAGATGCTGGGTACATAAAGATTGCTCTTATTCTTGCTGCCATTACAGCGCTCGAAGTATCTACGTATTACGTAGATTTCGGTCCTTTGTTCATGCCTTCTTTGATGATCATGATGGTCGTCAAATTCGTCATGGTTGTTTCCTATTTCATGCACTTGAAGTTTGATAGCAAGATCTTTAGTTTCTTGTTCTATACAGGCCTCGGTCTTGCACTGTTTGTGTATATCGTCGCGCTGGCAACATTTAAGTTCTTTATTGCTTAATGGTGATAGGGGTCGGCCGTGCTGATCGCAGCAATTGAACCGACACTGAACACGGCTCCGTGGCGTTTTCAATTTCATCCTGAGATTTGGATTCTTGTAATCGGCCTTGTGGCTGCTTTTGTCTATGCAGTAAGGGTTGTAGGCCCTAAAGTCGCTCCTGCGGGCCAGGTCATCAGCCGTAAACAGATCCTTACATTCTGTTTGATGATTGTGATGTTGTGGCTGGCTAGTGACTGGCCTGTGCACGACATTGCCGAGGAATACTTGTACTCAGTGCACATGATGCAGCACATGGCCATTACCTACTTTGTACCTCCATTGGCATTGCTGGCAACACCGGAATGGCTGTTTCGATTACTCATCGGTCAGGGGCGGTTGTACAGGGCAGTGCGATTCTTGACCAGGCCAGTGGTCGCCGCTGTGGTGTACAACTTGGTCGTCGTAACCACGCATATTCCTGCACTGGTGAACAGAAGCGCCGCGGGTGGCCCATTGCACTATGGCTTGCATGTCATCTTGGTTTTGAGTGCATTGATGTTGTGGACGCCCGTGTGTGGACCAGCACGAGAATGGCGCATGACATACGGCGGCATGATGCCGTACTTGTTCGCAACGTCTTTGATCCCGACTATTCCTGCAGGTTGGCTGACCTTCGCCGAAGGTTCTGTATACAACCACTACGACACTCCAGTGCGCGTATGGGGCTTGTCTGTGCTGAGCGATCAGCAATTGGCCGGTGGAATCATGAAGCTTGGTGGGTCAGTCTTCATGTGGTGCATCATCATCGTCATCTTCTTTAAGAGATTCATGAAGAACTTCTTTTCTAATCAGTCGTATGCATCCAGTAGCGAAATTCCCGATGCAGAGATAGTGGGCACGGACCCACCATTGATGTATTCCGATGTGGAGTCGGCATTTCAACGTGTGCGTCCAGCCACCGAAGGCGAAACCACGCCCGATTCATAACATGAAGTGCGTGGTGACCGACATGCCTCGTCATGAGGCATTGCGTACGACTGCAGCACAATGGTCATTCAGCGAATGGGGCGAGTTGTACCCAGATGATTCCGTGCAGTGGTACTTGGATCTGTATGCAGCCTCTGATCAGGATGAGCGTTCTCTTCCTGTATGTCTTGCTGCACTGAATGAGGGTGGCGAAATTGTTGGCACGGCATCGTTGATTGAGAATGATGAATTGCCGAATGCTCCAGAGCCCGGACCATGGGTTGCAGCTGTGTATGTAGATAATGCATACCGTGGTACAGGCGTGGGTACCGAACTTGTTTTGGAGATTGTCCGCCGTTCTCGCAACTTGGGGTACAACGATGTGTATCTCTATACCGAGTCGGTACCAAAGTGGTACGAATCGATGGGGTGGTCTTTTATTCGCACCGATCATTCACTTGGCGTAGAAGTAACGGTGATGGTGTATCGCGGTTAGTGCGCTAGCTCCAACGGAAACGTTTAGCAGCAATAGCGGGCGCAAGAATTGCCCAGGCACACAGCACTGCACCAGGAACAAGAAGTGCTCCAGAGTCTCCGTTCAATGTTGTACGCAACAAATCCGCGAGTGCGGTTGAAGGCAACACTTGTGCTGCAGTACTGGCCGCAGAGGGAAGTGAGTCACGTGGAATGACCATTCCGCCCAGTAATAACAGCAATAGATACAGGCCATTTTGCGCAGCCAAGTTGATCTCGGCGCGAAGTCGCCCCGCGAGTACAAGACCAATGCCTGCAAAGGCAGACGTGCCACCAAGTACGGCCGCTATTGCAAGTGGCCACTGATTGCCTGCTGGTTCCCACCCCAGGAACAGACCAAGAGCTAGCAATGCAGCGACTTGAACAATCTGCACACAAAAGACAGAAAGAATTTTTGAAACAACTAATTGTCCACGCGTAAGCGGAGTAGCACCAAGTCGTTTTAGTACTAAGTACGAGCGTTCAAATCCGGTTGCTATACCAAGGCTCACCATCGCCGACGACATAATCGCAACGGCAATCACGCCGGGCACCAAAAACTGAATCGGTTCAACATCACCACTTGGTAATACGTCAACAGATCCGAAGAAACTAAGAAGAAGAATAGGGATCACGAAAGTAAGCAGCAGTTGCTCACCATTGCGTGCAAGAAGCATTAGTTCAGCGCGGAGTTGTACAGCAATGCGTTTCATTGCGGGCTCCGAGTAAAACGGCGATACGTCTCTTCAAGATTCTCTGTGCCCATGTCAACTCCGAGTAATGGGTGTTGATTATCTGCAAGCCATTGCGAAATGCGCGTCATCAACTGCGGGGTTGGTTCAGATGCAACTTCATACAAACCTTCACTAATCACTGTGATGGGGCTTTTCACAGCAACAGCAAGTTCGGCAGTTACTAAGCCAGGTGTGGATGTAAAGCGAAGGCGTTTACGTGCTGATGCGAGTGACTCAATGTCTCCACTTGCCAGGATCTTTCCTTCTTTGAAGAAGACAGCATGTGTGGCAACTTTCTCTGCCTCGGCCATGTCGTGTGATGCAAGCAGAACAGTGGTGCCTTCTTGAGAAAGACCAAGGATGATGTCGCGAATAACATCCCGCCCATCGATATCAACCCCAGACGTTGGCTCGTCGAGAAAGATAACTTCGGGCTTTGCGGCAAGTGCAAGCGCCAAAGACAATCGTTGTTGCTCTCCGCCAGACAATCTTCGCCACGTGCTCTTGGAGCGAGCACCAAGACCAACTAACTGGATGAGTTCAGAGGGATTGGCACCTTTTCCGTGAAGCGCACAAAAATGCCTGATCACATCTTTCACGCGTGCACTGGGGTACACGCCGCCGCCTTGCAGCATGACTCCCATACGGTTCGTCAATTCACGGTGCTGCTTCACTGGGTCTAGACCAAGCACGCGCACATGGCCCTGACCTGTGCGAAACCCCTCACAAACCTCAATAGTGCTGGTTTTCCCTGCACCATTTGGCCCCAAGATGACAGTGACAGACCCGGTGGGGGCTTCAAAAGACACATTGTCGACAGCGACCAGGTCGCCGTAGCGGACTGTGAGATTTTCGACAAGAACGGACACGCCTCCACCTTACGAACAAATGCCTCCTAGCGAGAAAGCACAGACAGGTAGCCTGACAATCTGTGATTGATGTACGACTTCTCCGCACCAATATCGAAGGGGTGCGAACTGCCCTTGCCCGTAGGGGTAAGCCAGAAGTGCTCAGCCAGATTGACGAAGCCGTGCAACTCGATAGTCGTCTGCGAGACATTACGACTGAACGTGACGCCATTCGTGCAGAGGTGAACGACCTCTCAAAGCAAGTGGGCACTCTGCGCCGAGACAAGCGCAATGATGAGGCTGAAGCACTGATGGGTCGCAGTCGTGAACTAGGTGAGACCGAGCGAGTACTTCAAGCAGAGTTCGACGAAGTGCAGGGTGCGCTTCACCAAATCATGTTGCGCATTCCCAACCTTCCGCATGCCGACGCACCGAACGGTGCTGGCGATCATGAGAATCCTGTGGTGAAGGGCCCCATCAACATGCCTGCGCAGTTTGCTGATCACCAGCGCGTGCCGCACTGGGAGACCGCAAGTCACCTGGGCATTTTGGATAACGAACGCGCAACCAAGATTGCTGGTGCCATGTTTACGATGCAACGCGGTTTGGGTGCCACTTTGGCACGTGCGCTGTGTCAGTTTGCGCTCGATAGCAATGCTGATGCATTCGAAGAAATTCGCCCACCAAGTTTTGTTACCACGGCAACATTGACAGCTACTGGCCACTTGCCAAAATTTGCCGATGATGCATACGCGATTGAACGTGATGATTTGTGGGCAATTCCTACTGCTGAAGTGCCACTCACATCGCTTCACGCTGGTGAAGTTCTAGAGGAATCTGAATTGCCAGTGCGCCTCATGGCATACACACCGTGTTACCGCCGCGAAGCAGGTTCTGCTGGTCGTGATACATCAGGCATGCTTAGACAACATCAATTCGAAAAAGTAGAGATGGTATCAATTGTTAAGCCAGAAGACTCCGACTTAGAATTAGATAGAATGACTAAATGCGCTCAAGGAATTTTAGAAAAATTAGAACTTCCTTACCGCACAGTTAAGTTATGTACTGGAGATATGGGCTTCAGTGCCAAAAGAACTAATGATATTGAAGTTTGGCTTCCTGGACAAAATGCCTACCGTGAGATTAGTTCATGCTCGACTTGTGGTGATTTTCAATCAAGGCGCATGAATGCTAGGTTTAGACGAACTGGTGCAAAGAAACCTGAATTTGTTCATACTCTAAATGGTTCTGGCTTAGCAGTAGGTAGATGCTCGATTGCGGTTCTCGAAAATGGTCAACAAGAAGATGGTTCAGTTATTTTACCCAAAGCGCTAAAACAACATTTAGGTGGAAAAACAAGATTAAATACAAAAGGTATATTGGAATAAAAATTAACTCATGGATATTTCTATTAAAGTTAGTGAATATTTAATATTAATCGTTTCATAAATCAAACAGCCTCATATTGTTAAAATACATTTCCCATACATGAGCAGTTAACAAAAGGATTAGGCAAATAAAGATGAAAATACTTATTACTAATGATGATGGAATAGAT
>ENA-OUVC01001418-OUVC01001418.1-marine-metagenome-genome-assembly--contig:-NODE-1418-length-14307-cov-9.540267_pt1 | contig 14307 bp, 10 predicted proteins | sample MGYA00248622_ERZ508571 | MGnify/ENA primary metagenome ERZ508571 (study PRJEB26236, sample SAMN06267175) | marine metagenome | isolation source: Columbia River Estuary | place: USA:Columbia River... | reverse complement strand
CAGGCATCTGTTTGGTTGAACCTCGCACCCGACCATTTGGACTGGCACTCATCGATTGATTCGTATCGTGCAGCCAAGGCAAAAATTTGGCAAAGTCTTGTTGATACTGATGTTGCAGTCGTTCCTGAATCTGACCCGTCTATTGCAAAAATTGCGCGAAACAGCAAAGGCAGAATCGTCAGTTTCGGAACTAGCTCTGGTGATTATCACGCCACTAACGGAGTCTTGACTTCACCATCTGGCGAAATTTTGAACGTTCGAGAAATGGCAAGAAGTCTGCCGCACGATGTGACTAATGCATTGGCTGCTGCAGCGCTTGCAATCGAGTCTGGACTTGCAACTCGGTCGCATGTAGCCGAGGCTCTGAAAAATTTTGTGCATGCGCCGCATCGCATTGAACTCGTTGCCGATTTCGCCGATGTTCGTTGGTACAACGACTCAAAGGCGACAAGCCCGCATGCTTCAAGTGTTGCGCTGAACTCTTTCAAATCAATTGTTTTGATCGCCGGAGGCAAGAACAAAGATCTTGATCTCTCGGTGATGGCTAGCTTTCCGAGCCACATGAAGGCTGTCGTAGCAATCGGCAAATCTGCAAAAGAGATTGCATCGGCATTTTCCGGAGTTTGCGAAGTGCGAACGGCAAGTTCGATGCGCGAAGCCGTCGAATTCGCTGATCAACTTGCTGGTTCTGGTGACGTTGTGCTGCTTTCGCCTGGTTGCACCAGTTACGACTGGTACAAAAACTACGGCGAACGTGGTGAAGATTTTAAAAAAGAAGTCAGTGCATTAATCAATCAAAAGCCAAAAGCTAAACAAAAATAGTCAAGAGGAAAAATGAGCACAGCAACCACATCACCAACAAATCGAACAATGACACTTGCCGAACGTCGGCGCGCAGTACTTGACCAAGGCGGTCTGCTCTCGTCGCGACGCGTTGCCCAAAAGCCTGCGAACAAAACCTTTTTCATAATCTTCATCACGGTGCTCACGCTCGTTGCGATAGGGCTCGTAATGGTTATGTCTTCGTCTTCGATTGTTGCGTTGAATCGCGGTTTGTCTCCATGGACGATGTTTTTTAAGCAGCTGATGTGGGCTTGCGTGGGCGGACTCGGAATGGCGTTCTTTTATCGCTTTCCGTATCCAATGTTGCGACGATTTGTTTTTCCAGGACTGCTGGCTGCCTACGGCTTGATGCTTTTGCCGTTCGCTCCAAACATTGGCGTCAGCACAAATGGTGCGCGCGCTTGGGTTGTGCTTGGGCCCGTCGGTTTTCAGCCGTCTGAGTTTTTGAAATTCGCTTTGCTTGCTTATTGCGCAAACTTGCTTGGTCGTCGTCAAAAAGAAGTAACCGACATCAACCGAACAATCAAACCCGTAATTTATGCGTGGTTGGTAGCCGTGGTTCTCTGCGTCGCGCAGAAAGACCTGGGTGGTGCAATCGTCATGTCTTGCATTGTTTTGACAGTGATGTTTATGTCAGGTATTCCAATGCGAATCATTGGGGCTATCGCTGGCGCTTCGATGAGTGGGGCGCTGTTCATCACACTTGTAAGTTCGTCTCGTCGCAACCGATGGACGGCATTTTTGAATCTTGATGAGACAAAGGCGTCTTTCGGATATCAGGTTTGGCAGTCGATTCTTTCAATTTCAAATGGTGGCATCTCGGGAGCAGGCATTGGCGCCGGCACTGGCAAGTGGGGTTATGTTCCACTTGCACATAGCGACTTCATCTTCTCGACAATTGCCGAAGAGTTCGGCTTGATCGGTGTTACGGCAATCATCGGCGGTTTCTTGGTGCTTGTTGTCAGTGGCTTTCGAGTTGCGATGGCGGCTCAAGAAAAGTTTGGCGCATTACTCGCAGGTGGCGTGACGATGTGGTTTGCCTTTCAAGCAATCATCAATATCGGAGGCGTGTCTGGATCGATGCCAGTGACAGGTTTGACACTGCCACTCATCTCATACGGCGGAAGTTCGCTACTTGTATGCATGTCAGCAGCTGGCCTGTTGATGAATGTCGCGCGTAATATGAAGTGAGCGATTTACACAAGTAGAACCTCTTGACCAACCCAAACCATCACGTCTTTGCCGTAATCACTGGTGGTGGAACTAGCGGTCATGTAATACCTGCTCTTGCGATTGCAGAGCTGTTGCAAGACTCTGGATACTCGCTTGACCAACTGCATTATGTTGGCTCGACATCGGGCATTGAAACTTCTCTGGTGCCGCCAACCAAGATTGCTATGTCGCTTCTTGCGGTGCAAGGTTTCAGTCGGCGAATTTCGCTTCGTGCGTTGCAAAAAAATATCTCAACTGTCAAAGTTCTGCGAAACGCAACCAAACAAGCTGAAGCGTTGCTCAAAGCTCTGCAACCACGCATAGTCGTTTCGGTCGGAGGATATGTAAGTGTGCCGACAGCACGCGCCGCAAAAAATCTCGGTATTCCGACTTTGACTGTGTCATATGATCGTCAGCCAGGGCTTGCCACTCGTCAACAGGCGCGCAGTGCGAGTGCTGTAGCAGTTGCATATCTGCCATCTGACTTAAAAAAAGCTACCTTGACCGGCGCTCCAGTTCGACGTGTGATCCGCAATCTTGACATTGATGCAACGCGTAGCGATGCTCGCACGCGATTGGGTCTGCCGCAAGACAGAAAAGTTGTTTGTGTTACGGGAGGTTCGCTTGGTTCGGCTGCGCTTAACGCGGTCGCGCGTCAATTTGTCGAGAGCAACCAAAGCCGTGAAGACATTTGTTTGATTCATTTAACTGGTCAGCGTTATATCAATGATGATCAACCCGAGTTTGAACCTGGAGCAAAAATTACTTATAAGCGACTTGAGTCGACAGTTGCGATGCAAGATGTCTACAGCGCGAGCGATCTTGTAGTTGCACGTGCGGGGGCAAGCACAGTTGCTGAGATCTCAACGATCGGTATTGCCAGCGTGCTCGTGCCATGGGCGCAAGCAGCAGAAGACCATCAAACAGCCAACGCCAATTGGCTTGGTGAGCTTGGCGGGGCGATAGTGATAGATGAAAAGGTTTTTTCAACAGTTGAAATTGCCGCTCAAATCACAGCGCTGATCGATGACAATGCAAAAATCTCGGCTCTTGGTTTGGCTGCAAGAAAAGCAGGCGCTCAGCACAGAAATACGAGTCTTGCGAGTTTGATTATTGAGACGGCGCAGCAAACTAAGTCACATCTAGATTTGGCAAGCACTAAACGGATACATGTTGTTGGGGTTGGTGGTCCCGGAATGTCGGCGATTGCAACTGTTTTGGCCGAGATGGGGCACATTGTTTCAGGAAGCGATGTTCGCCAATCCGAAATCATTGATCGTCTTCAACAAGTTGGTGTGCAAGTCAATCTTGGTCACAAAGCGTCGGTAGTTGAAGACTGCGACTTCGTTACAGGGTCACCAGCAATCGCCGCTTCAAACATTGAATATCAACATGCACGAACTATCAAGGTGGCGGTTGCAACCCGAGCCCAAACATTGGCGCAAATTTGCAAGCGTGCAACAAGTATCGGAGTCGCAGGAACCCACGGCAAGACGACTACGTCATCGATGTTGGCAACGATTTTAATTTCGGCAGGAAAGAATCCAAGTTTCTTGATTGGTGGAGATGTCGTTTCGTTAGGACGTGGCGCCACGTGGACAGGCGGAGAACTTTTCGTTGTAGAAGCAGATGAAAGCGACGGCACTCATTCTCAATTGCCGTTAGCGGCAACAATTTTGACGAATGTCGATATTGATCACTTAGATCATTTCAAAACTCAAGCGGCGATCGAGCAGAGCTTTTTTGAATATGTCGCCAGCGTTCAGGGCCCGAAAGTTTTGTGTCTCGACGACGCTGTTTGTGCGTCAATCGCGCAAAGATATGGCGCAGTTACTTATTCTGTGCGCGGTAATTCTGGGGCAGATTTCGAAGCCAACGACATCAAATTCACTGATGGCAATTCGTCATTCACGGTTTTCCAAAACTTGCAGTCATCGACAGTTGAACTCGGTCGTGTCTCGTTACCTCTGCGTGGTCTGCACAATGTGAGTAACGCCCTAGCGGCAATCGCAATGTCGATGGAGTTTGGTGTTTCTTTTGCGCAGGCAAGTTTGGCGCTTGACACATTTGGTGGTGTAGCGCGACGCTTTGAAGCTCAAGGCTCAGATGGTGGCGTCACATTTATCGACGACTATGCCCACTTGCCAAATGAAATTGCGGCAGTTCTTTCTGGTGCGCGCGACGAGACAGATAAATGGTCTCGCGTAGTAGCAGTCTTTCAGCCAAATCGTTTCAATCGCATGTCGGTGATTTCGCATTTGTACGCCGATGCTTTTGTCGCTGCCGATCTTGTGGTTGTCACAGACATTTATCCCTCAGGAACGCAGCCAATTGCAGGTGTGACTGGTCAATTAGTCGTCGACGCAATTCTCAAGTCGCACCCAGAGTGTGAGGTCGTGTACCAGCCGCTTCGAGCAAATCTCGTAGAGTTCTTGGCAGATGAACTCAAAACTGGTGACCTTTGCATCTCAATGGGCTGCGGCGATATTGCCACGTTGCCCCAAGAAGTGATCGCGCAACGCCGAGGTAAGTGAATTTGATTACTGAATTTGCGCGCCCAAGCGACAAAGACTTGAATCGGTTCTCGGCACTACTCGGCGATCGGCTCACCAAAGAAGAACCGATCGGTCCATATACGACGTATCGAGTTGGTGGCGCGGCTTCATTGTTTATGCGTGCGATGAGTGTTGAAGATCTGCATGCCGTTTCTCGGGCATTGTCAAAAGTCGCGATACCTGTCTTGATGCTTGGCCGCGGCAGCAACATGTTGGTAAGCGATTCTGGTTTTCGTGGGCTTGCAATTGCGTTAGGGCCTTTTGCCGAGCAGATCAGCCTGCCGAGCGTTGATCAGTCGCCAATACTGGTGGCCGGAGCGATGTCGTCATTGCCAGTTCTTGCTCGACAGAGCGTGAGCGCCGGTTTGCGTGGTTTCGAATGGGCAGTAGGAGTGCCGGGTTCAATCGGTGGCGCTGTGCGAATGAATGCTGGCGGTCACGGTTCAGACATGATCGCCTCACTTTTGAGTGTTCGTTTGTTTCACCTCGAGAAGGGGATTGAAGCCAATGTCTCTGCGGCAAATTTGGGATTGAGATTTCGTGGCTCAGACTTGACTGACGAGCATGTTGTGATTTCGGCAACGTTGCGACTCGCTTGGGGCGATAAGTCAGAGGGCGAATCACGACTGGCTGAAATTGTCAAATGGCGTCGCGAGCACCAACCAGGTGGACAAAACGCGGGATCGGTTTTTGTAAATCCTGTTTCAGGCGCATCATCTGCAGGTGCGTTAATCGACGAACTTGGGCTTCGTGATTATCGAATTGGTTCGGCTGTTGTCTCGGCTAAACACGCAAATTTTATTCAAGCCGACGAAGACGGTCGTGCGGACGATGTCGTCGAATTGATGACATTTGTTCGTCAGCGAGTCTTTGAAGCACACGGCATTGACCTCCGAAGCGAAATTCGACTTGTGGGTTTTGCTTCGTCGGTGGCGCAAGATGCAGGAGCGCAATTGAATATCGAAAATCAACGAGGAAGCCAACTTGAAGCGGCTTTTGGTTCGTCCAATAACACAGATTTGTCGATACCTATGCCGTCATTTTCTGAGCAACTTTCAGATGAAGTGCTCGCTGAACTTAAAGACGCTTTTGAAGGTGATGCGACACCAACAGCAAATCTTCGAGTGGTGCGACCAAAAGAAGAAATCGATCCAGATGAAGATGAAGACGATGCAAGCATCGCAGAGCCGAGTGAACCAACAAATTCTTCGCTGACGCTTAAAACGAACAACGGGCGAATCGTGATTGTTGATGAAGACTTGCGTCTGCCAATTGATTCTGATCATCCGATTGATGATCAGACAAGTTCGGTGCATGTTGCACCAACATCTGACCCGAGCAATATCGTCAGCAATTCGCGGTTTGAGTTACGTCGGCGAGAGGTGGCTCGAAATTTGGCATTGAATCGCCGGCGCGTTTTAGTCGGCATCGGCTCAGTTTTGGGTGTAGTCGCATTCGTCTTGATTATTTTGGCTTCACCAATTATTGGTGTTCGTAAAATCGAGATAGAGGGTGCGCGTTACATGAGCGCCGACCTGTTGGTTGCGGTTGAAAAGTCGTTGGATGGCAAGTCGATTTTGACTGTTGATACGAATGCCGCCGAAAAAAGACTCGAGGGCGATCCGTGGGTTGAGTCTGTTCGTATTAGATCATTCTTTCCGACTCGTCTGGTTATCGAAATTGTTGAGCGTAGACCTGTGGCTTTTTACATTGGGGTTGACAATCGATCGCGGGTCGTCGACTCGCAAGGCCGCGTATTGGCAGTTGAAACTGGTCAGCCGACCCAGTATTTGCAGATCACAGGTGTCGGCCCAAACCTGGCACCAGGGGCAAATGCGGGAGCTGTCTATAAAGCGGCTGCACAACTGGCAGGAAGCTTGCCCGACGAGTTGGTTGAGCGAGTTCTAAATGTTGGAGTGGGTGGCCCGAACCAGCTGGTCATGACTTTGCGCTCTGGAACGCTAATTAATTTTGGGCCGCCAAAAGATTTGCAGAATAAGTTGATTTCATTGCTCGTGTTGCTTCGTCGTCAAGATGCAAAGCAAATCATTGCTATTGATTTAACTGACCCGAGGACACCAACTGTAAAGTCGAAGTAGAGACTTTCTCTCAACTCGGCTGAACGTTCGGCTGATGTTTGGAGAGATCGAGATGATGTGGCAGAATATCGGCACATTCAAATAGCGGGGGTTAATCCTAAATGGTCGGTCAGCCACAAAATTATCTTGCAGTAATCAAAGTCATTGGTGTCGGTGGCGGCGGTGTCAACGCAATTAACCGAATGATGGAAGCTGGCATGCGCGGCGTCGAGTTCATCGCGATTAATACTGACGCACAGGCGCTGTTGTTGAGTGACGCAAGCGTAAAAATTGATATTGGTCGCGAGTTAACTCGTGGTCTTGGTGCTGGTGCAGATCCTGAAGTTGGACGTGAAGCAGCAGAGCAGCATCGTGATGAAATTCAAGAAGTTGTATCGGGTGCCGACATGGTCTTCATCACTGCTGGTGAAGGTGGCGGCACAGGTACTGGTGCGGCTCCGGTTATTGCCGAGATCGCCAAAGCCGAAGGTGCTTTGACGGTTGCGATTGTTACTCGTCCGTTTGCATTTGAAGGTCGTCGTCGCTCAACTCAGGCTGATGCAGGTATCGCTGCGCTGAAAGAAAAAGTTGACACGCTTGTCGTAATTCCAAACGAGAGATTGTTGGCGATCTCGACAGACAAGACATCGATGATTGATGCGTTCAAAAAAGCCGATGAAGTCTTGGTTCAAGGCGTATCTGGCATTACTGGTTTGATCACCACACCTGGTTTGATCAACACAGACTTTGCTGACGTCAAAGCAGTTTTGGCCAACGCTGGCACTGCACTGATGGGCACTGGCGCTGCGAGTGGCGACAATCGTGCTGTTCTCGCGGCGAATGCGGCGATCAACTCGCCGCTACTTGAGGCATCGCTTGAAGGAGCGCGCGGCATCGTCGTGAACATCACTGGTCCGTCAAATGTCGGATTGTTCGAAGTTACAAATGCGATGGAGATCGTTCGTGGTGTTGCGCATCAAGATGCAAACATCATTCATGGTCTCGTTATTGACGATGATGTCAACGATGAAGTTCGTGTAACGGTTGTAGCAGCCGGCTTTGAACGTTGGGATAGTTCGGCGCAACGCACCGCCACTCGTGGTGATGGTCGAAACACGGCAACTTCAGGCACACTTCGCCCCGACCCTAAGGGCGGTCGCTTGAAAGATTTGTTCGGCGGTTCATCTGATCCACTTAGTGGTGCAGATGACGACGACGATCTTCCATCGTTTCTTAAATAAAGTTTGCATGTCGGTGACGACATGACTGCGCTAGATCTCTCGCAAGTTGCATCTCGGGTTGTAGATGTTCGCGCTCGAATCTCGAACGCGGGTGGTAAAAACGTAAAGCTGATAGCAGTCACCAAGACTTTTGAAGTTGCCGCATTAGTTGCCGCGTTTGACGCTGGTTGTGACGGTGTAGGCGAAAACTATGCACAAGAGTTGATCGCCAAGGCAAAATTGGTGCCAACTTCAAAACATCTTCCGGTGCACTTCATCGGCCGTTTGCAAAGCAACAAAGTCAAATCTCTGTGCGGCGTCGTTGATGTTTGGCAAAGCGTCGATCGGCTAGATCTGATCAACGAGATCGCCAAACGATGTGGCGAAGGTGCAACAACCAAAATGCCGCAGATTATGTTGCAGGTGAACTCAACAAACGAGCCAGGCAAAGGCGGGTGCGAACCAAGTGAAACAGAGAATCTGTTGCGTGTTGCCAGCAGCAAAGGTCTTGAAGTCTTGGGTCTAATGACAGTTGGGCCAACAGAAAATGAGCCTGAAGCAACGCGTCGTGCGTTTCGGTTGGTACGCAAACTCGCCGATGATTTGGGTATTGCTCAGTGCAGCATGGGGATGACAGGCGATCTGGAGATTGCCGTCGAAGAGGGGGCAACAGCGATTCGAGTTGGCTCGGCTCTGTTTGGTGCTCGCAGTTAAAACCCGATCTGGCTACATGCGCGTGACTTGTCTCGTGTCTGGTCGCAAGTTTTAGTCCGTATTCAGAGGCATATTCTGAACTATCCTTGACGTATGTCAATGTTCCGTCGCGCTATGGATTACTTGGGTTTAGGGCCAGATGAGGCTTACGACGATTACGACGAATCAGTCGCAGTCGAACGAGATCGCCGCATGCCAACACGTGGTCGGCAAATGGCCAACTCTTACGAAGACGATGACGTTGATTATGAAGACGATCGTGACGATAACTATCGAACACCAGGAGTGCGAGCACAACAAGCCCAACATGATTCGGGTGTAACGGTTCGGCCAGTTGCTGGTCGTCGAGCAGAAGCAGTAGCTCGACCTGTGATGCCAGCGGCCGCCCCGGTAACAGTGCGTCCAACTAGTTATGAGGATGCAAAAGAAATTGCTGATCGCTTCAAAGAGGGCGCACCAGTAATTATCAACGTGCAGTCAACTGACCCTAAGACGATGCGACGCATCATTGACTTCGCAAGCGGAGTTTGTTACGCCAACAACGGCACGATGGAAAAAATGAGCAACGGTGTGTTCATGATGAAACCATTCGGCGCACGCGTGTCGCGCAACTAGCGCCGACCGAGGTTTAAAAATGACAGCACTTCTTTGTAGCGTCGTTCAAATTTTCATTTACATGATCATTGTGCGAGTCGTATTGTCATGGTTTCCGGCAACTAGCGGTGGTGTTGTCGCGCAAGTTTCATATTTTGTTGGTCGATTCACCGAGCCAGTTTTAGATGCGGTCCGCCGCATCTTGCCGCGCACGGGCGCACTTGATTTGTCGCCGCTTGTTGTTTTGCTATTTCTGCAGATAGTTGTGCAGCGCATGATTCTTAGGTGTTAATTCACTCGTGTCATATCCGCAGGTAGAGCCACAACCGAATTTTCCGTTGCTTGAGAATCAAGTTCTCGAATATTGGAAACAAGATAAAACTTTTGAGGCTTCAATCGAGTTGCGTGATGCTGGCAAAAAAGGTGAAAACGAATTCGTCTTTTATGATGGCCCACCGTTTGCCAATGGTCTTCCGCATTACGGACATTTACTAACAGGCTTTGTAAAAGATGCTGTGCCTCGATATCGCACCATGCGCGGGCAACGTGTTGAACGTCGATTCGGCTGGGATTGTCACGGGTTGCCGGCCGAAGCAGAAGCAGAACGTCAGCTGGGCATTTCTGGTCGCCAAGCAATTACAGATTTCGGAATCGACAAATTCAACGAGTATTGCCGCACCTCGGTTTTGCAATACACCAGCGACTGGGAGCGCTATGTAACTCGTCAAGCCCGTTGGGTTGACTTTGAAAACGATTACAAGACTCTCGACACCCCATATATGGAGAGCGTGATGTGGGCGTTCAAAACACTTTGGGACAAAGGTTTGATTTATGAAGGATTCAGAGTCTTGCCTTATTCGTGGGCGCTTGAAACTCCGCTTTCAAACACCGAAACACGAATGGATGATGCTTACAAGCAAGTGCAAGACCCTGCGTTAACTGTTGGCTTCGAACTCTCGTCGGGTGAACTTTTGTTGGCTTGGACAACGACACCGTGGACATTGCCTTCAAACTTGGCTTTGGCTGTTGCGCCAGACGTCGAGTATGTAATTTTTCAACATAACGACCAAAAACTGATTGTTGCGCGTGAGCGATTGTCGGCTTACGAGCGAGAGTTTCCAGATGTAGAAGTTCTCGAAACAATTTTGGGCTCTCAGTTGGTGGGTCGAACTTACAAGCCGTTGTTCAATTACTTTGCCGATCAACCAAATGCGTTTCGAGTGATCTCAGGTGATTTTGTTACGACTGAGGACGGCACCGGCGTGGTGCACATGGCGCCAGGTTTCGGTGAAGATGACCAACGAGTGTGTCAAGAAGCAGGAATCGACTTGGTCGTTCCTGTTGATTCGCGCGGATGTTTCACCAGTGAAGTTGCCGACTTTGAAGGGCAACTCGTCTTTGATGCAAACCCGGCGATCATTCGTGTGCTCAAAGAGCGAGGTGTCGTGTTTCGTCATGAAACATACGATCACGCCTACCCACACTGTTGGCGCACAGGCAAACCACTCATTTATAAAGCAGTAGGTTCGTGGTTCGTCAAGGTGACGGCGATTCGCGACCGTATGGTCGAGTTGAACGAGCAAGTGCGCTGGGTGCCCGATCACTTGCAGCATGGAAGTTTTGGCAAGTGGTTAGAAAATGCGCGCGACTGGACGATCAGTCGAAATCGCTTTTGGGGTTCGCCGATTCCTGTTTGGCGCAGCGATGACCCGGCTTATCCGCGCATTGACGTTTACGGCAGTTTGGCCGAGTTGCGTCGTGACTTCGGTGTTGACATTCAAGAGTTGCATCGACCCACGATCGACAATTTGGTGCGACCGAATCCAGATGATCCAAGCGGCAAGTCAATGATGCGTCGCGTGCCTGAAGTTCTGGACTGTTGGTTTGAAAGCGGGTCGATGCCGTTTGCCCAGGTTCATTATCCGTTTGAAAATCAAGAGTGGTTTGAAAATCACTACCCAGGTGACTTCATTGTCGAATACATCGGTCAAACTCGTGGCTGGTTTTATACGCTTCACGTTTTAGCAACGGCACTATTTGATCGACCCGCGTTTTCGAATTGTGTCAGCCACGGAATCGTCTTGGGTGAAGACGGCGCAAAGATGTCGAAGAGTTTGCGCAACTATCCAGACCCGATGAAAGTTTTTGATAGTCATGGCGCAGATGCGATGCGTTGGTATCTGCTCTCATCATCGATTTTGCGAGGTTCCGACTTTGCGGTGACTGAAGAGGGCATGCGCGACACGGTGCGTCAGGTTATGTTGCCGCTCTGGAATAGCTGGTACTTTTTGTCGCTTTATGCGAACGCCGAATCTGTTGAGGGCAAATTTGACGCATCAAGTGAAAATGTCTTGGATAGGTACATTGTTTCAAAGTTGCGCGGTCTCGTTGAAGCGACCACCAAGAGTTTTGATTCGTATGATCTGTTCGCTGCTTGCGCCGAGATACGAACTTTTCTGGATGTATTAACAAATTGGTATATCAGGCGCAGCCGAGATCGTTTTTGGAAGGGTGATGCCGCGGCGATAAACACCCTGCACACTGTGTTGCACGTTGTGACTCGCATTGCCGCACCTGTTCTGCCACTTGTTTCAGAGCAAATCTTTCGCGGACTAACCGGTGAGCGCAGTGTGCATCTGCAAACATGGCCGACAACTGACGGTCTTGCCGACGACAAAAATTTGGTTGCGTCAATGGATCGAGTGCGAGATGTTTGTTCTACGACGTTGTCATTGCGCAAGGTTCACTCACGACGCGTGCGTCAACCTCTTGCAAGTCTGATCGTTGCAACCGAAAACTCAGCAGCGCTCAAGGCGTTTACCGACATCATTTCTGACGAAGTAAATGTGCGTGAAGTTAGCTTCTCAGATGATGTTTCGTCTGTTGCCGGGTTTGAACTTCAGGTGGTGCCGAGTGTTGTTGGGCCACGACTCGGGGCAAACACGCAAGCAGTTATCAAAGCCGTGAAGCAAGGCGACTGGTCCCGCAACGGTGACATCGTTACTGCAGGCTCGGTCGACTTGTTTCCAGGCGAGTATCAACTAAAGCTTGTCCCCAAGGCATCAGGAGCCAGCGCTGCACTGAGTAGTGCTGCCGGTGTCGTTGTGCTTGACATTGAACTCACTGCTGAACTTGAAGCCGAAGGAGCAGCTCGAGACGTAATTCGTCTTGTTCAACAGCAAAGACGTGATGCCGGCCTTGACGTGTCAGATCGAATCAGATTGCAATTGGGACTGCCAGTTGAAATTGTTGCGCAAGTATCTGGGCACCACGAAACTATTAAAACCGAGACTTTGGCGACACAACTAGAAGTCGTTGTCCTTAATGACAATCTTGCGCCGAATGCCGATTTGGATGGAGTAGCAGTGTTTGTGGCGGTAAATCGGCTATCGTAACGCGGTCAAATGAGTGGGTTTTAAAGTAACTCGCTCGAGAGGTGAAAATGGCATCTGCAAAGAAAAAGAAGATTAAGCAGAAACAAGCGCTGGCCAAAAAGAAACTCTTAGCGCGCAAAAAAGCCGATCAGCGCAAGAAGCTTGAGCTGAAGAAGAAGCTCGAACTGAAAAAGAAACTTGAGCTGAAAAAGAAGCTCGAACTCAAGAAAAAACTTGAGCTGAAAAAGAAGCTTGAACTCAAGAAGAAACTTGAGCTCAAGAAAAAACTTGAACTGAAAAAGAAGATCGAATTAAAGAAGAAACTCGAACTGAAGAAGAAACTCGATCTCAAGAAGAAACTTGAACTGAAAAAGAAGCTTGATCAGGTCAAAGCGATTAAGAAGCAAAAAGAAGTCGAAAAGCGAAAAGCTCTTGCCGAACGCAAGCGATTGCAAAAAGAGAAACAAAAAGAAGCAATTCGCCTGGCTAAAGAACGTGCAAAGTTAAAGGCACAACAAATCGCCGAACGTCAAGCCTTGAAGGCTGCAAAAGAAAAAGAACGGCTTGATGCCCAACTTGCTCGCGAAGCTGAAAAAGCTGCCAAGATCGCCGCACGCGAGGCTGCTCGTTTGGCTGAGATTGAAGCCAACCGTAAACCGGTTGCTCCACCAAAGCCACCAATTATTAAAGGTGTAATGCAAGATGGCATAACGCCGACAAAAGAGTTCAACATCGAATTTTTGATGTCGCAACGCGAACTATTGACTGTTGAGCGTAAAAACTTACTTGGTCAGGCTGATCAACTCGAAAGTGAAGCCAACGCGATTGTCGAGAACTCAGAAATGGGTGACGTGCAGTTTGATGATGAGGGTGGCGAAGGCGACACGATGGTGGTCGAACGCGAGCGAGATCTAACGCTTTCGGCATCGGCTCGTCAGACAGTCGAAGAAATTGATGAGGCACTCAAACGACTTGAGACCGGCGATTATGGCTATTCATCTCGATCTGGTTTGCCGATTCCGCGAGAGCGTTTGAAAGCGATTCCGTGGACGACCGAGCTTGTTATCGAGCGTGCAGGTGGCATTGGTACTTACTAGGTCTTCGACCTCAACTGCCAAAATCATTATCGCGTTGGTCGTCATCTGCGATCAGTTGACAAAGCACTGGGCGTTGAACTCTCTGAATAATGGACGGACAATTGATATTTTTTGGACGTTGAGGTTTAACTTGGTTTTTAATTCAGGAATGGCATTTTCTAAAGGGCAAGGTTTGGGTCGATTAATCGGACTATTAGCAATCGGCGTTGCTGTTTGGCTTTGGTTGAGTCTGCGCAAAGCATCTACAACAATTGGTTTGGTTGGTACCGCGATGTTGATCGGCGGAGCAATTGGAAACGTCGTTGATCGGCTGTTTCGCGGCGACGCCTGGCTCAAGGGATCAGTCGTCGACTTCATTGACCTGCAGTGGTTTCCAGTTTTTAATGTTGCTGATTCTTCGGTCACTATTGGTGCGATGTTGCTGATTTATTCGTCAATTGTTGCGTCGCGAATCAAGGCTGCATCATGAGCCAAGAGACTTTTGGCGCCGACGAGTCTGACTCACGCGTGATTGACGAACACGTACCTGCCGCGCTTGACGGCCAGCGAGTGGATCGAATCGTTTCACTCGTTGCTGACATTCCGCGAGCATCCGCGGCCGCACTTATTGAAGCGGGTGC
>ENA-OUVC01001411-OUVC01001411.1-marine-metagenome-genome-assembly--contig:-NODE-1411-length-14356-cov-4.965194_pt1:10000-14356 | contig 14356 bp, 9 predicted proteins | sample MGYA00248622_ERZ508571 | MGnify/ENA primary metagenome ERZ508571 (study PRJEB26236, sample SAMN06267175) | marine metagenome | isolation source: Columbia River Estuary | place: USA:Columbia... | reverse complement strand
GCTTCCTGCAACTTGTCCAACAGTTCGATGTTGGCCTGTTCGTCGAAGCGAGCCCGTAATTCGATCACCGCCGTCACGTCTTTGCCTGCGTGAGCGGCCGCCACGAGCGCATCGACGATCGCCGATGCGGCGCCAGTGCGATACAGCGTTTGTTTGATCGCGAGCACTTTCGGGTCCGCTGCAGCCTCACGCAGAAAATCGACCACCGGCGCAAACGACTGAAACGGATGATGCAGTAGCAGATCGCTCTGCCGAATGGCCGAAAACATACCCTGCTCGTCATTGAGGCGACGGGGTAGGCTCGGCACGAAGGCCGGATATTTGAGATCTGCGCGCTCGATCAAATCGTAGATTGCCGAGAGTCGATACAGGTTGACAGGCGGTGGAACCGTGTAGACGTCCACATCGCCGATGCCGAACTGTCTGGCGAGAAAGCTCACCACGTCCGACAGACAATCGGTCGTGGTTTCAAGGCGCACTGCAGAACCGTAGCGACGCTGCTGCAACTCGCCTTCGAGCGCGCGACGTAGATCGTCCGCTTCTTCTTCATCGACGAAAAGATCGCTGTTGCGTGTCACGCGGAACTGGTGAACGTCCATGATGCGCATGCCCTCGAACAGGCGCGGCATGAATGCTTCGATGATGCCCGAGAGCAAAACCAATCTTTGCTCGCCATCCTGACCTACAGGCAGTGACACGATGCGCGGCAACGATCGCGGTGCCTGCACGATGGCGCGCGTCGCTTCGCGCCCGTAGGCATCTTCACCCTCGAGGCTCACTACGAAGTTCAGGCTTTTGTTCTGAATCCGCGGAAAAGGTCTCGATGGGTCGAGGGCGAGTGGCGTCAGAACGGGCTCAACCTCATTTTCGAAATAGCGCGCGAGCCACTCGCGAGTGGCCTCATCCCAGCTGCTGCGCGGCATCAAGCGAATACCGGCGGTTCGCAAAGCGGGGAGCAGATGCTTGGAGAGGCACTCGTACTGCTCGGCGACCAGTTGTTGCGCGCGCTCATGAATGGCGGCGAGTTGCTCGCGGGGTGTAAGGCCATCTGGACTCAGCGAGCCCGGCGAGCTTTCCTGCAATTGCTTGATGCCGGCCACTCGGATTTCGAAAAACTCATCGAGATTACTCGAGGAGATACAAAGAAAACGCAGCCGTTCGAGCAGCGGCACCGAAGGGTCCTGCGCTTGTGCCAGCACACGCTGGTTGAACTCGAGCAGCGAGAGCTCGCGATTGATCAGAGTGGGAGAGGCCGAGGCTGTCATGGCCGCTAGTACACCACGGCCGATAGTGAACTGGTATTACAGCGCGCCGGGCGTCGCCGCCGTGGCAGGGTCTGGCTTTACGGCCGGCGCGCGCGCAGCGACGAGTGCCGAAACATCCCCAGTTGCGAGGCTCGCCAGCAGCGGTGCAGCGGCTTCACGGAAACGAGCCATCTGCGCCGGCGGTACGGGCATATCGGTCGGCAAAGCGACTTTTTGTGGATCCATGTGCACGCCACGACTCAAATACTCGTAATGCAGGTGCGGGCCGGTCGCGAGGCCGGTCATACCGACGTAACCGATGATATCGCCCTGCGAGATACGGTCGCCGGCGCCCAAGCGGCGGGCGAAACGCGACAGGTGTCCGTACACCGTTCTGACCTGATTGATGTGCTCGAGTTCCACGACCTTGCCGTAGCCGCCCTTATTGCCGACGAAGCGCACGCGACCACTACCGGCTGCCCGTACAGGGGTGCCGATCGGAGCGGCGTAGTCAACGCCGCGATGGGCCCGGATCCGATTTAGGACGGGGTGACGTCGATAAAGATTGAAGCGTGAACTGACGCGAGTGAATTCAAGCGGTGCGCGCAGGAAGGCCTTGCGCAGACTTTTGCCATCGGGCGTGAAGTAGGTGGGCTCTTCTCCCTCGGGTTGAAAGCGTATCGCCCGATACGGCTTACCCTGGTTCACGAACTCCACCGCGAGGATGTCGCCTTCACCCAACGGTTCGCCATCTTGACTGATCTTTTCGTAGGTGACGCGGAAGTGATCGCCGGGCTGGATGTCGAGCACGAAGTCGATATCCCACTGAAAGATATTGGCGATTCGCAGCGCCGTGTTGTCACTCAAGCCGGCGTCGGCTGCTGCCTGAAACAAAGAGCTGCGGATCGTTCCCTCAGTGCTGCGCAGTTCGCGCTCGAGCGGATTCACGATGACTTCGGTGGCGAACCCAGAGTCGTCGCGTTGCACGCTCAAGGTTTCGCTAGGACTCAGCTGGCGTTCGAGAGTGACGAGCTCATCGTCTTTCACGCCGAAGCGCAGCATTTCGCCTGGTTTGAGGCGATCGAGCTTGGCGCGCAGATCCGGTAGCGAGCGCAGTTGAGCCAGATCCGTCAGCGAGAGTTCAAGCTTGCGGAAGATACGCTCGAGCGTATCGCCAGCGCCGACCATCACTTCGACAGTCGCCAAGCCGAGCGCTGCTCGCGCGGCTTCTGCGCTCACGAGTTTCTGTGCAGCGACCGTGCCTTCGTCGGCGCGGGTGAGGTCCGTGAGCCACTCTTCGCCGCGCCACCAAGTCACAGCGAGCACGCCGATCACGACGATCTGCACGCCTCGGCCCTTCAGCGCCGCCAACACCCTGTTTTTCGAGCCGATTTCCAGCGTCATCGACTACACTTCCCCGCACGGAATCGGCGCAAACTACTCGCGCCGAAGGGCAGGGTCAACCCGGGCTGACGAATGACGAGCACAGCAGAACAACTGAACGAGATCCGACGCGGCTCCGCCGAGCTGCTCATCGAAGCGGAATTGATCAAGAAGCTCGAGCGCGGCAAGCCGCTGCGCATCAAGGCGGGGTTTGATCCCACCGCGCCTGATCTGCATCTTGGGCACACGGTGCTCATCAATAAGATGCGCCAGTTTCAGCAGTTCGGGCATCAGGTCATTTTCTTAATCGGTGACTTCACGAGTCTCATCGGTGACCCGACGGGCCGCAATGCCACTCGTCCGCGGTTGACACCCGAGCAAGTGCAGGCGAATGCGCGCACCTACGAAGCGCAGATCTTCAAGATTCTCGACCCGAAGCTCACTGCGGTGGATTTCAACTCACGTTGGTTCAATCCCATGGGCGCAGCCGGGCTCATCGAAATTGCCGCAAAACATACGGTGGCGCGTATGTTGGAGCGCGACGATTTCGCCAAGCGCTACAAGTCCGGGCAGCCGATCGCGATCCACGAGTTTCTCTATCCGCTCGTGCAGGGGTACGACTCGGTTGCTTTGAAGTCAGACGTCGAACTCGGCGGTACCGATCAAAAGTTCAATCTTCTGGTGGGTCGCGCTCTGCAAGAGGCTTACGGGCAAGAGCCGCAGTGTGTGCTCATGATGCCGTTGCTAGAAGGACTCGATGGCGTCAATAAGATGTCGAAATCCCTCGGCAACTACGTCGGTATCGACGAGCCCGCAGATTCCCAGTTCGGCAAGATCATGTCGATTAGCGATGAGCTCATGTGGCGTTACTTTGAACTGTTGTCGTTCCGCCCGCTCACGGAAGTGGCGGGTTTGCGCACGGCAATCGCAGGCGGGCGTAATCCGCGCGATGTGAAGTTCGAGCTCGCCAAAGAAATCGTGGCGCGCTTCCACGGCGCCGGCGCAGCCGAGCAGGCCCAGGCGGATTTCATTGCTCGCTTCGCGCAGAAAACGTTGCCAACCGATCTACCGCTGCAGGTTTTGGTTGCGAGCGATCCCTCGGGCGAGCCTTTGGTGGCGGCTCTGAAGGCCGCGGGGCTCGTTTCGAGCAACTCCGAGGGGGTGCGTAAGCTCACCGAAGGTGCCGTTCGGATCGACGGTGAGAAGGTTTCGGACCGACAGCACCGGCTGCCGGTCGGCGCAGAGCATATTTTGCAGCTCGGACCCCGTCGTTTCGCCCGCGTCAAGGTAGAAAAACCCAGTTAAATCAGGCCTTTAGGGGGCTTGAAAAAATTTGGTTACATTCCGTTGACAGCCTCAACTGGCCGCCTATAATGCGCGCCCTCAACGACGAAGCGGCCCGCCTTCAGCGGGTACGAAACGAAGGTTGAAAAATAGGTTGACGGGCAGAGCCACATGGCTATACTGCCCGCCCCCTCGACGCCCTAGCGGTGCGAGCGCTTTTTAAAAATTCGGCAGGTAATTTGTGTGGGGACTCGCGTCGATGCGTCCTTTGGATGCCAAAGACCGAGTAACTAAATTTTTGTCCAGCAATGGGCTTTTTTTGGATACTCTTTTTAGTTGAAGTTCAAAATCTTCAAGTGAAGAGTTTGATCCTGGCTCAGATTGAACGCTGGCGGCGTGCTTAACACATGCAAGTCGAGCGGCAGCGCGGGAGCAATCCTGGCGG
>ENA-OUVC01001411-OUVC01001411.1-marine-metagenome-genome-assembly--contig:-NODE-1411-length-14356-cov-4.965194_pt1:0-7500 | contig 14356 bp, 9 predicted proteins | sample MGYA00248622_ERZ508571 | MGnify/ENA primary metagenome ERZ508571 (study PRJEB26236, sample SAMN06267175) | marine metagenome | isolation source: Columbia River Estuary | place: USA:Columbia River... | reverse complement strand
TTTAGTGGCGAGGCTAACCGAATAGGGGAGCCGTAGGGAAACCGAGTCTTAATCGGGCGTCACAGTCGCTAGGAATAGACCCGAAGCCAGTCGATCTATCCATGTGCAGGGTGAAGACCAGGTAACACTGGTTGGAGGCCCGAACGAACCACTGTTGCAATAGTGCGTCGATGATGTGTGGATAGGAGTGAAAGGCTAATCAAGGCTGGCGATAGCTGGTTCTCCCCGAAAGCTATTTAGGTAGTGCCTCGAGTGATTACTCTGGGGGGTAGAGCACTGTTTGGAGAAGGGGGACGTCTAGTCTTACCAACTCCATGCAAACTCCGAATACCCAGAAGTACAGCTCGGGAGACACACGGCGGGTGCTAACGTCCGTCGTGAAAAGGGAAAAAACCCAGACCATCAGCTAAGGTCCCAAAATTTCGGCTAAGTGGTAAACGATGTGAAAAGGCATAGACAGCCAGGAGGTTGGCTTAGAAGCAGCCATCCTTTAAAGAAAGCGTAATAGCTCACTGGTCTAGTCGGTTTGCGCGGAAGATTTAACGGGGCTAAGCCGAGTACCGAAGCTATGGGTGTGCAGCAATGCACGCGGTAGGGGAGCGTTCTCCAAGCCTGCGAAGGTGCACTGTGAGGTGTGCTGGAGGTACGAGAAGTGCGAATGCTGACATGAGTAACGTTAAAACGGGTGAAAAACCCGTTCGCCGTAAACCCAAGGTTTCCCGCGCTACGTTAATCGGCGCGGGGTTAGTCGGATCCTAAGGCGAGGCCGAAAGGCGTAGTCGATGGAAAGCTGGTTAATATTCCAGCACCCGGCGTCACTGCGATGGGATGACGGAGAAGGCTAGGCGAGCAGCAGCAGTGCTGTTCAAGGTCGTAGGGAGAGTCTCCTGGCAAATCCGGAGGCTCGTTAATCCCGAGAGCTGAGTACGAGGGAACTTCGGTTCCCGAAGTCGCTAATGCCACGCTTCCAGGAAAAGTCTCTAAGCTTCAGGTGACGTTGGTCCGTACCGTAAACCGACTCTGGTGGGTGGGGAGATAATCTCCCAAGGCGCTTGAGAGAACTCGGGTTAAGGAACTCTGCAAATTGATACCGTAACTTCGGGAGAAGGTATGCCTCTTCGGGTAACTAAATTTACTTTGGAAGCCCAGAGAGGCCGCAGGTAATCGGTGGCTGCGACTGTTTACCAAAAACACAGGACTCTGCTAACACGTAAGTGGATGTATAGGGTCTGACGCCTGCCCGGTGCCGGAAGGTTAATTGATGGGGTCAGCCGCAAGGCGAAGCTCCTGATCGAAGCCCCGGTAAACGGCGGCCGTAACTATAACGGTCCTAAGGTAGCGAAATTCCTTGTCGGGTAAGTTCCGACCTGCACGAATGGCGTAACGCTGGCCACACTGTCTCGACCCGAGACTCAGTGAAGTTGAAATCGCTGTGAAGATGCGGCGTAGCTGCGGAAAGACGGAAAGACCCCGTGAACCTTTACTACAGCTTTACACTGAACTTTGAATTTGTTTGTGTAGGATAGGTGGGAGCCTATGAAGCGTGGGCGCTAGCTCGCGTGGAGGCAACGTTGAAATACCACCCTGACAACTTCGGAGTTCTAACCTAGGTCCATTATCTGGATCGGGGACAATGTATGGTGGGTAGTTTGACTGGGGCGGTCTCCTCCCAAAGAGTAACGGAGGAGTGCAAAGGTACCCTCAGCGCGGTCGGTCATCGCGCACAGAGTGCAATGGCATAAGGGTGCTTAACTGTGAGACGGACATGTCGAGCAGGTGCGAAAGCAGGTCATAGTGATCCGGTGGTTCTGTATGGAAGGGCCATCGCTCAACGGATAAAAGGTACTCCGGGGATAACAGGCTTATTCCTCCCAAGAGTCCACATCGACGGAGGAGTTTGGCACCTCGATGTCGGCTCATCACATCCTGGGGCTGTAGCAGGTCCCAAGGGTTCGGCTGTTCGCCGATTAAAGTGGTACGCGAGCTGGGTTCAAAACGTCGTGAGACAGTTTGGTCCCTATCTTCCGTAGCCGTTGGAGATTTGAAGGTGAGCTGTCCTTAGTACGAGAGGACCGGGATGGACGCACCTCTGGTGTTCCGGTTGTCACGCCAGTGGCACTGCCGGGTAGCTATGTGCGGACGGGATAACCGCTGAAAGCATCTAAGCGGGAAGCCCCCCCTAAGACTAGATCTCCCTGGGAGCTCGACTCCCCTAAAGGGCCCAAGAAGACTACTTGGTTGATAGGCTGGGTGTGTAAGGCCAGTAATGGCTTCAGCTAACCAGTACTAATTGCCCGTGAGGCTTGACCATATAACCTCAAGCAGTTTGCTTGAAAGGTTTGAATGCGATGGAGTTGATTCCATCACTCATGTGAACGCGACTGCGTCACGTCAAAAAACACCGGATTTAAAGAATTCCCTGATGGCCATAGCGAGCGGGAACCACCCGATCCCATTTCGAACTCGGAAGTGAAAACGCTCTGCGCCGATGGTAGTTTCGCCTGTTGCGACGCTAGAGTAGGTCACCGTCAGGGTCCTTATCAAAGAAAGCCCCGAGCTCGAAAGAGCCCGGGGTTTTTCTTTTTCACCAGGCGATACCGTGGTCTTCGCCGTGATTGCTCACACCACCCCAGAAGGTGCCGTGCTGACGATCAACTTCGATCGCCGTGATTGGCCCTGAAGTGCGCGGACTAAATTCAAGCTTGTAGCCACGCGAGATCAGATCGCGGCGTACCCATCGCGGCACTTCATCATCGAGCAGCATGCGGCCCGGCGAGATGGCGTGATCACCGAACGAGTCACGCAGTTGGAAGCTGTTCATGTTGGCGGCCTCTGAGGCCACCTGCGGCGTCATCCCAAAATCGACCACGTTTAAGAAGAACTGCAGCAGGTTCTGATCCTGGCTGTCGCCGCCTTGTACGGCGAAGGCAAGCCAAGGTTTGCCGTCACGCACGGCAAGGCTCGGCGTGAGCGTCGCGCGCGGGCGTTTGCCGGGCTCCAACACATTGAACGGATTGTCTTTCGCATCGAGAACGAACGACTGCAAACGTTGCGAGAGACCAATGCCTGTCTTGCCGGCGATGACGGCTGGATTCCAACCGCCGCTCGGTGTGACGGCAACCAACCAACCTTCGGCATCGGCACTGACAACCGAGGTGGTGCCACGCCAAAACGACGCCTCCGGATCGAGTGCGGGACTGGCGTTACGCTCCATCGCCGAGGGTGGCGCGACGCCACCGGGACTGAACGGACGGTTCGGTTCGCGCGGCTTATCGCGCTTACCATCCGCCGACGTCGCTGCGCCTGTTTGAGCACGCTCCTGCAGAAGAGCGGCATAGGGATTGGTCTCGCCCTGGAACGGATACGGGTCGCCAGGACCCATGCGCGGGTCGTTTCGTTCGCTGATGAGGGCGGCACGCTGTTTCGCATAATCCTTCGAAAGCAGCCCGCGAATCGGCTCGGCGGGCGGGAAGGCCGGGTCACCGTAATAGAAATCGCGATCGGCGAAAGAGAGGTTCATCGCCTGATAGACGGTGTGCAGATAACGCGCTGAGTTGTAGCCCATTGCTTGCAGGTCGAAGTTCTCGAGAATGTTCAGCGCCTGCAGCATCACCGGGCCCTGTACCCAGGTGTCGAGCTTGTAGACGTCGACGCCGCGATAGTTCGTGTGGCGTGCCTCTTCGATCTTCACGCGCCAGTTCGCGAGATCCTCGCGCGTGATCAAACCGCCCTCGGCTTGCACGGCAGCGGCAAACTCGGCCGCGATGTCGCCTCGGTAAAACCGATCGTAGGCCGCCATGATCGCTTGCTTGCGCGTGGCGCCTCGCGCGAGCGCGCGCTTCTCCGCTTCCACCAATTTGCGTAGCGTGGCTGCAAGTTCCGCTTGCACGAAAATCTCGCCGGCGCGCGGTGCCTCACGACCTTCGCCCTTCGCGTTGCGATGCGGCAGCAGAATGCGCGCCGAGTTCGGCCATTCCTTGAGCTTGGCTTTCTCACGCTCGAAGCCATCGGCGAGTTGGGCCTCGATTGCGAACCCATCGGCCATCTCGATAGCCGGCGCCAACACGTCAGCGAGTGACAGTCGGCCGTACTCGGCCAGCATCACCATGATGCCCCCAGGAGTGCCGGGTGTGACGGCCGCGAGCGGCCCGTGCTCCGGCGGGTAGTCCATGCCCCTGCTGCGGAAGAACTCGGGCGTTGCACCGGTAGGCGCTACACCCAAGGCATTGATCGCGATGACTTTCTTCAAGCCCGGATGCCAAATCAGAGCCTGGGTCTCGCCACCCCAGTGCAGGGTGTCCCATTGCGTCGCCGTCGCTGCGATCATGGCGCAGGCCGCATCCACGGCGTTGCCGCCACGCTCGAACATCTTCGCCCCTGCCGTTGCACCTAGGGGCTTGCCGGTGATGGCCATCCAATGCTTGCCATGCAGAGGCGGTTTCTCGGTTTTCTCCTGCGCGACGCCCATGGCGGCGCTGAAGGTGGCGGCGATCGTCAGCAAGACGAGGAGGTATCGTGTCATTGGCGTAGAATCCCCAAGCAATGTCGATTACCGAACCCGTGATCATCGCGGGCGCGGGGCCCGTAGGTTGTACCGCGGCGCTGCGTCTGGCTCAAGCGGGCATCCCTGTGATGCTGCTCGAGAGTTTTTCGGCGCTGCCCGAGACCCTGCGCGCTTCGACCTTCCACCCACCCTCGATCGACATGATCGATGAGCTCGGTCTCGCAGATCGGCTGATCGCACAGGGTCTCGTTTGTCGGCACTATCAATATCGCGACCGTCGTACCGGCGAGATTGCCGAGTTCGATCTCGAGCTGCTGCGAGGCCTCACCCAGCACCCCTATCGACTGCAATGCGAGCAGTGGAAATACACGCGTCTCGTGTGGCAAGAGTTGCAAGAGAAGCACGCGACGCATGCGAGTTGTCACTTCGATCACGCGGTCAAGGGCGTCCATCAGACCGACGATGGCGTCGAAGTGTTGGTATGGGATCGCGGCGAAGAAAAAATTCTGCGTGGCTCGTGGCTGATCGCCTGCGACGGCGCCGACAGTGCGATCCGCAAGGCGCTGGCGATCGAGTTCGAGGGCTTCACTTACCCCGAAAAATTTCTCGTCGCTTCGACACCTTTCCCGCTCGAGACCAAATTCGAGCGGCTCTCACCCGTGAACTACATCTCCGACCCGGACGAGTGGCTGGTGTTGTTGCGCACCCCGACGCTGTGGCGAGTGCTCATTCCGACTGATCCGACCATCGAGGATGATGCGCGCTGGCTCTCGGATGAGTGGATACAGGAACGCCTGCATCACATGGCGCCGCACGAGAGTGATTACGAGATCGTGCATCGCACGATCTATCGAGTACATCAAAGGGTCGCCAAGACTTGGCGGCGCGGACGCGTGTTACTCGCGGGCGATGCCGCCCATATCAACAACCCTTTGGGCGGGATGGGTATGAACGGCGGTATTCACGACGCGTGGAATCTCGCCGAGAAGTTGATGCAGATTCATGCAGGCGAGGGCGACGATCGATTGCTCGATCGTTATGATCGCCAGCGTCGTGGGGTCTGCGTGCGCTTCGTGCAGGAACAAACCATCAAGAACCGGCAAGCGATCAAGTCGAAGGATCGTCAAGCCGAGTTGATGCGCATCGCCGCCGATCCCGAGCAAGCAAAGAGTTTTTTGCTCAAGAGTTCGATGATCGCGAGTTTGCGCGATGCTGAATTGATCGACTGAAGAATCATTAGAAAAAGACGAAGGAGTGGGGGATGACGAACGTACGATTTTGGCCGTGGCTCGCCATGGCGCCGTTGGCATTGGTGAGTTTGTTGTGGTCTCCTTGGTTGGCCGCGGCGTTCGCGCTGTTGTTCTTGTGGGGGCTGCGCGACTTCTCGCAACGACGTCACGCGGTCTTGCGAAACTACCCGTTGCTTGGGCACTTGCGATTTCTGCTCGAATATATCCGCCCCGAGATGCGTCAGTATTTTCTCGAGGATGATGAGGACAAGCATCCCTTCTCGCGCAACCAGCGCGCGCTCGTCTATCAGCGAGCTAAGCGTCAGAACGACAAGCGCGGCTTCGGCACACTGAAGGATCTCTACAGCGGTGAGTCCGACTGGCTCTGCCATTCGACGACGCCTCGCCATGCCGACCCAAGCACATTTCGGATCGAGGTGGGTGGCCCCGACTGTCGTCAACCGTATTCGTTGTCGGTGTTCAACATCTCGGCGATGAGTTTCGGCTCGCTCTCGCGAAACGCGATTCTCGCGCTCAATGGCGGTGCCCAGCGCGGGGGCTTTGCGCACGATACCGGTGAGGGTTCGATCTCGCCGCATCATCGCGCGCCGGGCGGTGATCTCATTTGGGAAATCGGCTCGGGTTACTTCGGTTGTCGTGATGCCGAGGGACGATTCTCGCCTGAGCGGTTCAAAGAGCAGGCGACATCGGCTCAAGTCAAGATGATCGAGATCAAACTCTCGCAGGGCGCCAAGCCGGGTCATGGTGGCGTCTTGCCGGCAGCGAAGGTCAGCGAAGAAATCGCCGCCACGCGTGGCGTGCCGATGGGGCAGGACTGTATCTCCCCTGCCAGTCATTCTGAGTTCAGCACGCCCACCGAGTTGCTGCAGTTTATCGCGCGCTTGCGCGAACTCTCTGGCGGAAAGCCGGTTGGCTTCAAGCTCTGCATCGGCCATCCGACGGAATTCTTTGGGATTGCCAAGGCCATGCTCGAGACGGGTATCACGCCGGATTTCATCGTCGTCGACGGAGCCGAGGGCGGCACGGGCGCGGCACCTGCGGAGTTTGCAGACCATGTCGGCATGCCGCTGCGCGATGGTTTGCGCCTCGTGCACAACACGCTCTTTGCGATCGGCTTGCGTCAACGTATTAAGGTCGGCGCCTCCGGAAAAATCGTCTCGTCATTCGATCTGCTGCGAGTGCTTGCACTGGGTGCTGATTGGGGCAACTCGGCACGCGGCTTCATGTTCGCTCTCGGTTGTCTGCAATCGTTGTCATGTCACACGGACGAATGCCCGACCGGCGTAGCGACGCAAGATCCGGTCCGGCAGCGTGCGCTGGTGGTGCCGGATAAGGCCACTCGCGTTGCCAACTTCCACAATCAAACCGTGGCGGCCTTGGCCGAGCTGATTGGTGCTGCAGGCCTCACGCATCCTTCGCAGGTGCGCCCGGGTCACTTGATGACGCGCGATGGCGATGGTCGTGCCGTGTCGTTCGCTCGTTCGATCGACACCTTGCCAGCAGGGTGTTTGGCGACGGTCGACGCGCGAGCCGACGCTCTACCGGAGCCGTTTCGCAGTTGTTGGGGAGAAGCGCGCGCGGATCGGTTCGCCGCAGCGAGCTGAGCTCAATGACCGGCGAATGACAGTAGCGTGTGCGTGGCAATGCCACGCGCACGCAGCTTCTCGCTGCCGCCAAGTTCGGGCAGATCGATCACGAAAGCGGCCGCTACGATCGTCGCATGCAGTGTTTCCAACAGTTGCACTG
>ENA-OUVC01001407-OUVC01001407.1-marine-metagenome-genome-assembly--contig:-NODE-1407-length-14384-cov-3.485497_pt1 | contig 14384 bp, 17 predicted proteins | sample MGYA00248622_ERZ508571 | MGnify/ENA primary metagenome ERZ508571 (study PRJEB26236, sample SAMN06267175) | marine metagenome | isolation source: Columbia River Estuary | place: USA:Columbia River... | reverse complement strand
CGCTAAAATCCAGCACATCAGTGGTTCGCATATAAAAATCAAAAAACGGCTTTAGGTCTTTACTAGCGGCGTTGCTGAAAAGCTTTTCAACATCACTAGTTGTAACGAAACTATCGTACGTATAGGCTGGATCTGTTGCAAGTTTTTTGAGCGTAGGCAAGAAAATATCATCGCCAATTACAAATCGTAGACTATGCATAAAGAACGAACCTTTTGTATAGATATCGGTGAATGCATAGGTCTCATCTTCCGAAAGCTCCTCTCCGCCTACCATTGGCTTTTTATACTTGATAGATCTTCTGTGTGCGCTAATTATTTTATCATAGGCCGCTTGTCCTCCTAATTCAAAGTGTGCAAGCGTTTCAGCATATGTTCCTATGCCTTCTTGAATCCACATATGCGCCCAATCTTTGTTGGTTACCTTGTTCGCCCACCATTCATGCGCATATTCATGGAAGAGATTGTCAGAATAGTCGTTATTGCCAATACGAGTGTATACGAACTTATTTTGAAATGTAATATTTGTCTGGTGTTCCATTCCTGAATTAGGTACTTCGCAAATACCTATCTTTTCTTTTACCCAAGGATATTCCCCAAAGTACTTTTCAAGAATTCGGGTGTCTCTTGCTTTTAGTTCTATAAGCTTATCCGCTTCTTTTACATCTTCTTCTAAAACATAGAACACAATAGGCACAACGTTATTATTGATAGTTGTAAAGTCTTTTTGGACTACTTTAAACTTGCCAATATTGAAAAGAACACAATAGTTGCTAATTGTGTAATTGGTTTTCCAGTGATAGGTAGCTGTTTTTTTGCGCTTAGTTATTTTTTGCAATAAACCAGGCCCTGATACTACTAATGTATCGGGAACTGTAATATGCATATCTACTCCTTCGTTGGGTTCGTCACTAGGATGATCTTTGCAAGGAAAATAAACACGTCCTCCTTCTTTTTGACAATTAATAGCAATCCAAGGATTACCGCTTCTATCTTTTGTCCACGTAAAACCTCCTGACCAAGGGGGTCTTACTGCTACAGGTGGTTGACCACTATAGTTCACACGAATAGTAACTTTTCCTTGTGGGTATTGTTTGTCTCCATAGATATAGAGCTTGTTATCAATATGACTAAACTTTTGCTCTTTACTATTTACAGCAATCGACGATACTTTATAGAGATTAATAAGGTCTAGTAAAAGTGTATCAGCTGTTTTTGCAAGAATTATGTCAACATCTGCAAATCCCTTGATAGACTCTTTTGAAATATCGATATTAAGCGATAGCGTATAATGCCTAATATCCATATTGGCCTGTAAGGGATTTAGTTTTCCTCCGGACGATAGTTTGCTAATATCACGATCTTGGGCTTGTACAAATAAGCTCATACAGCCAATAAGAAGACTGCATGCAAGCTTTAGGGTTGTTTGCATAGAAGTTGACTTTAGAGAAAAAGAAGTGGATTTAGCTAAATCCTACCGATTAATAGTATTGTCTAAGATCGATAGTCTTTCCTTCCATTTCAGCGTAGACCTTTGTGATTACTCTTTTTGTATTAGAGTCGTAAAGTACATCGCCTACGTTTCCTTGAAATCCAACGGTGGACTCTTTGGATACACCTCTGCAACAGGCTCCAGACCCAACTTGGTATCCAATACCAAGAGATACGTTGGTTTTGCCGTTACCACGAACATTAAAGCTGATAGTCTTGCTTTCTGTGGTTGGTTTAAAGGAAATAGTTAGAATGCTAAAAGCACTTACAAGGAAAAGAAGGAGGTAGGTTTTCATGTGTATTATTTTCTATTAAGTTACAGATTACAAAGTTTTTTAGCGTAACCATTTTGGCGAAGTGCTAAATACAGCACATCGATGCACAGCTATTTTTTCTTGATTTTGGGGCTTTTTAGGGGCTAAAAAATGTCGCCAAATTGTCGCCAACAGGGTGCATTTTTATGCTTTTATATGCATTTTTCAACATATAAAAAAGCCTGAAAATCAACGTAATTCATTGATATTCAGGCTTTTAAGTGGTGTGGGGCGGGATCGAACCGCCGACACAAGGATTTTCAGTCCTTTGCTCTACCGACTGAGCTACCGCACCATCCAGTCTCATTTTCAGAGCGGATTGCAAATATAGGTGTCAAAAATCATCTAGGCAAGTCCTAAACAACATCAACTATCCTTAATAAGTCCTCCCTCTTGGTTGATTTCCACTGGAATTAAAATTTGTGGGCAATTAAATTGCAACTAAATTACAGTTGCAAAATGTCGATCCATGAAAAACTCAAAAATCGAATAAGAAGAAAACCCTCTGACTTTAGTTTTAAAGAACTTAGAACACTCTTAAATGGGTTGGGATATATTGAGGAGCACGGTGGTCAGACTGGGGGCTCACGGGTTACTTTCTATAATAACAAACTAAACCACATTATAAAGCTACATCGACCTCATCCGGGTAATATTTTAAAAAAATATCAAGTAAAGCAAATTTTAGATTCTCTTCTTAACCAAAAATTATTATGAACAACAACTTACTATCCTATAAAGGATTTTACGGGTCAGTCAATTTTAGTGCTGCTGACGAGGTTTTTTATGGAAAGGTAGAGGGTGTACATGATTTAGTTTCATTCGAGGGGGCTACCGTCAAAGAGCTTAAGCAGGATTTTCAAAAAGCAGTAGAGGACTATATTTTGTTTTGTAAAAAGAAGGGCAATCCTGTTCAGAAGAGTTTGATGGGCTCATTCAATATTCGAATCAAACCGGATATTCATCAGCGGGCAGCGATTGTTGCTCTTCAAAAAAATATATCGTTGAACCATTTAGTGCAGCAGGCCATTGAAAGGGAATTATCGTTGGTTGAAGAGAATAAAGAAAGCTATACTTCACCGCGCAGCATAAAGAGAAAGCAACCTCGTAATTCAAAGGGGTGAACACATAAATCCAAACGTTCTTTTCCCGTACTTTTGAGCTCCCAACCCCCTCAAAATGCGGAAAAATCTCCTGCTTTCTCTGTTTTTTTCTCTTGTTTTTTTGACTGCCTGTAAAAAAGATGTTCCGGATAATGGCAATACTAATCCGCCTGTTCCCTCCCTCAACGATAATGATCATATTCTTCCGGGGAATCCAACTAATGCGCAGACCAACGCCACAAGCACAACCAATTATTTAAAAGATTACGTGTATTATAAAATCAGTTACAACAGTGCTATGGGAACTCCTAATTGGGTGGCCTGGCATTTGCAAAGTGAGGACATGGGGTCAGCCCCGCGTCAAGATGATTTCCGTTCTGATAATACTTTACCCAGTGCTTGGTACCGTGTGGCGAGTACTAGTTATTCGGGTTCTGGTTTTGATCGCGGACATAATTGTCCTTCGGCGGATCGTACTTCTACCATAGCGGCTAACTCTTCTACTTTTTACATGACCAATATGATTCCGCAAGCTCCTACGCTCAATCAAGGTCCTTGGGCAGGTTTAGAGGATCATATTCGTGCTAATATGGTGGGTAGTTCCAATGAGGCTTGGATTTTCATGGGTAACTATGGCAACGGAGGTGGGGTGGGAAGTAATGGACAGTTCTCTGTGATTGATAATGGAAAAGTTCGTGTGCCTTCTAAAGTTTGGAAAGTAGTGGTGGTTATTCCCAAAGGGAACAGTGATATCAGCCGATTAGATCGTAATGCAACAGTGCTTTGTGTGAACATGCCAAACGACAATCGATTATACACTACGGGTAACAAAACAGCATGGCGCAATTATATTATTTCAGTGAGTGCACTTGAAATTGAGTCCACATCAAATGGAACAGCCCTTTCACTTTTCTCCAATATTCCCGAAGCAGAACGCACGGTTCTCAAGTCAAAGATTTATCAGTAAAATTTAGTTGATCTCTTCGAAGAGTCCAGTTTGTTTATTCTTGCGAACATTATTGCCGTAAAACCATCTTCCATTCATGGCTACATAGGTTCCGGCGGGAAGTGTTTGTGCAAAGGCAAGTGCGCTCCCTAAATTGAATAAACCATCCGAGCTACCGAATTTAATTGGAATCATAGCGCCAGTTAGCACAATCGTTTTTCCTTTTACTTTCTCTGCTAGTAAGCGGGCTGTTTCAGCCATGGTATCGGTGCCATGTGTAATAACTATTTGTTCTTCTTCACAACTGTTACACTGATGAACAATCAACTCGCGATCCTCGTCGGTCATTTCGAGGCTATCGATCATCATAAGGGTGCGGATTTCAACGGGGACTTTGCTGCGACCCATCTCCAACAGGTCATGCATATGGGTGTCCTTGAAAAATAATTGTCCGGTGAGCTCGTTGTACTCTTTATCGAAAGTGCCACCGGTAATAAGAATGCGGACGGCCATGTAGAAAAATTTATCGTGAAGGTAGGGCAAGCCGCGGAGAGATCATTTAGTAACTTTGTGAAACAAAAAAGGCCCTTCCGTAGAAACGGACTGACCTCTAACGATTGCTTGCCATATGAAAATCTTGCGCCTGAGCGAAAGTGATAAATCGATTGTTAAGAACAGATACAAAACTAGCCTTGGAGCTAAGGCTTGTCAAATCAACTAATCGGGTTTTATTGCATGGCTAACGGAGGGTGAATCGTTCAAAACCATTGTCCCACAAGGATTTTGGCTCAACCAACTTATGATGTCCAACCGCGGAACTGACATATTATTTCAATTGATCAAGTCGCTTGAAAAGGCGGAGAAAAGGCATTTTAAGCTCTATATCAAACGCAGTTCCGGCAAAGCGGATCTCAAAGTGGTCCGTTTATTTGATGCTATTGACAAGCTTGCTGAATACGACGATAAGGCCTTGCTGAAAAAATTATCAGGGTTTACAAAACCGCAACTCTCTAACTTAAAAAACCATCTCTATAAAGAAATTCTTTCCAGCTTGCGCTTATTAAAAAGTACAGACAGTATCGATTTGCAATTGAGTGAGTTTTATGATAATGCGCATATTCTTTATAAGAAAGGATTGTTTCTGCAAAGTCTTCGTCTGATTGATAGAGCTAAGGAAATGGCGAGAACGAACCGAAAAAATAATATTCTGCCACAGCTCTTAGCATTGGAAAAACGAATTGAGAGTTTACATATTACGCGAAACATACAGCACCGAGCCCACGCGTTAGCGGAGGAGGTCAATGAAGTAAATCTGCATATTGACAGAGTAGGGCGTTTATCAAATCTTTCTCTGAAGCTTTTTGCCTGGTATGTGGAGCATGGTCATGCGCGCAATGAGGCGGACGAAAAAGACATTCGTACTTTTTTAAAAGAGAGTTTGCCTGCCAGCGTTCATACGTTAGACGGGTTTTACGAGCAGCTTTATTATTTTCAGAGTATCACGTGGTATGCGTTCATCCGTCAGGATTTTTTACAGTACTACCGCTACTCTCAAAAATGGGTGAATTTATTTCGGAGCAATCCGGAAATGATCCGGGTTGAAACCGGACATTATATCAAAGGAATTCATCAGCTCCTGAATGCACATTTTGATTTACGGAATCACAAAAAATTTAAAGAAACGCTTAGTTTTTTTGAATCGGTTTCAAAATTGACCCGAATAAGGGAGAACGACAACTTCAGGGTTCAGTGTTTTATTTACTTAAGTACAGCGCGCATTAATCAGCATTTTATACAGGGAAGTTTTGCAGAAGGCGTAAGGATGATTCCTGCTATGAAAAAGGAATTGACAAAAAACGAACTATTCCTGGATACGCATCACGAGATGGTGCTGAACTATAAGTTCGCTATGCTTTATTTTGGCTCTGGCGATTTTGGACGTTGTATCGATCATTTGCAACCCATCATTAACAGCAATACTTCTCTCCGATACGATTTACAATGTTATGCGCGATTACTTCACTTGATTGCTCATTACGAATTAGGCAATGATATGCTAATGGAATCGTTAACCAAGTCGGTCTATCGATTTATGTCCCGCTTAAAAAACTTTACGGCGGTGGAGGAAGCCATGTTGAATTACCTACGCCGTTCTATTACACTCCGTCCGCGGGAACTGGGTGCTGCTTTCAAGGATTTATTGGATCAGATCAAACACCTGGAAAAAAATCGATTTCAAACCCGGGCCTTTGCCTACCTGGATGTGATCTCCTGGTTGGAAGCTAAACTTAGCGGAAAATCCATGGGTGAGGTGATTCGTGAAAAGTATCTGGCCAGTAAGCACCGCTAAATTATTCCACAACTCCACGCTTGGTCCTTTTTCCCTTTAACTTGCGCGCATGCAGGAATATCTCCAAGGTTTGAATGAAAGACAGCGCGAAGCAGTGTTGCACAAGGATGGTCCCCTCATGATTGTGGCGGGTGCGGGCAGTGGTAAAACCAAAGTACTAACTACAAGAATTACGCACTTGATGGCAGCGCATCAGGTAGATGCTTTCAATATCCTGGCGCTCACCTTTACCAATAAAGCCGCGCGTGAAATGAAAGAGCGCGTGGAAAGAATATTAGGGAATGGCGAAGCGCGCAATCTTTATATCGGCACGTTTCACTCGGTATTTGCGCGCATCCTTCGATTTGAAGCAGATAAAATCGGTTATCCCAAACATTTTACTATTTATGATACAGACGATGCCAAGAGTGTACTCAAAGCAGTAATCAATGATCTAGACCTGGATGACAAGCACTATAAACCCAATGTGGTCTATAATAGAATTTCTTCAGCAAAGAATGCATTGATTGGGCCGGCGGAGTATAAAACGGATTATGCTATACAGCAGGAGGATATTCGCGCTAACCGTCCTGCCATTGGACAGATCTATGAGAATTATGTGAAGCGTTGCTTCCGAAATGGAGCCATGGATTTTGACGACCTCTTACTTAAGTTTTACGAACTGCTCCGCACCATTCCCGAATGTTTATCTCGCTATCAACATAAGTTTAAATATATCCTGATTGATGAGTATCAGGATACCAATCCGGCTCAGTATGAGATTATAAAATTATTGGGAGCGCTCCACGAGAATGTTTGTGTGGTAGGAGATGATGCACAGAGTATTTATAGTTTCCGTGGCGCTACGATTCAGAACATTTTGCAGTTCCAAAAAGATTACGACAATGTAAAAGTGGTCAAGCTGGAGCAGAATTATCGTTCTACGCGTAGCATTTTGGATGTGGCTAATGAAGTGATTAGTCATAATAAAGGACAGATTGAAAAAGTACTGTTTACCGAGAACGCAGAAGGAGAAAAAATTAAGTTAGTACGAACACTCACGGACAACGATGAGGGAAAATTTATAGCCGACTCCATCCAAGAACAGAAGCTGCGGCACCATTATGCAAATAAGGAGTTTGCTATTCTGTATCGGACCAATGCACAGAGCCGCGCCTTTGAGGAATCACTTCGACGTATGGCTATTCCTTATACCATCTATGGAGGTATCAGTTTCTATCAGCGGAAGGAGATCAAGGATATGGTGGCGTACTTGCGGTTGATTGTTAATCCGCGCGATGAAGAAGCACTCAAGCGAATTATTAATTATCCCACCCGTGGCATTGGAAAAACTTCGCTCGATAAATTATTGCTGCTCTCCAATGAAAAGGATTGTTCTACCTGGGAAATTCTACAACAGGCGCGTGAGTATGGATTTAGAGCCGGTACGTTAACAGTGCTTGAAGATTTTGTGACCATGATCAAAAGTTTTGCCAGCATGCTTGAAAAAAGTAATGCATATGATGTGGCGTTTTACGTAGGCAAGCAAACTGGTTTGGTCAAGGAATTATTCAACGATAAAAGCACTGAGGGAATTCAACGCTACGAGAATATTCAGGAGTTGCTCAACTCAATCAAGGAGTGGACGGAGAGTCCAGACAACGAGGACGGCGAACTAGTGGATAAAAGTCTGGGTGCTTATCTCCAACAAATCACCTTGCTAACAGACGCCGATGAAAAGGATGTGGATGCGGATACAGTTAAGTTAATGACGATACACGCTGCAAAAGGTCTTGAGTTTTCCTGTGTGTTTGCAGCCGGGCTGGAGGAGTTGTTATTTCCAAATGCCATGGCTATTAATACGCGGGAAGAATTAGAGGAGGAACGAAGATTATTTTATGTGGTGATTACTCGGGCCAAACAGAAACTTTGGATCACTTATGCCAATACGCGTTATCGATTTGGTCAATTGGTACAGAATGAACCCAGTCGTTTTTTAGAAGAATTGCCTGCTGCTTCGCTCGACAGAAGTTTCGCAGGAACAAAAACAATTCCTAGTAGACCTTCGCAATCCAATTGGGGTGGATATGGTCCTGGACGAACACGTGAAAGTAATCCCGAGCGCACTACAGGTAGTAGTTCGTCCGAAAAACCGAGTTACCTGGCTCCTAAACCTTCTGTCAATAAGGTTGTTGAACATGTACCAAGTCCCGGGTTCGCCCCCAGTGATATGACAGAACTGGAAGCGGGCCAACGGGTAGAACACATGAAGTTTGGCTATGGGGAGGTAATTAAAGTGGAGGGTTCGGCTCATAACCCGATTGCCACGGTTCGTTTTGAAAATAACGGAGAGAAAAAAATTATGCTCAATTACGCCCGCCTTCGCATTGTAAAATCTTAATCTGATTCAAATGGAACAGGAGCAAGGCTGGGATCCCGAAGTGAGTGCTTTTTTTATTCGCATTATCAATGCTATTGCCATCACATTATTTTGGATGCTGACGGCTTCCACCATTGGATTATATGCAGGACTGGCTATACCCGGGGAGTTTCCAATTTGGGTAACGGTCTTGTATTACTTGCTATTGGTACTTTCTTTTGCAGCCTTGGTCCGTTACTTAAGAAATGCTTGGAAAAAACACCACAAGTAATTTGTGCATTTAGCTGCTGTGATCAGATACAATTACCCAGCTTCCTTTAATTTTTCGAAGTAGTAAAGTATAATGTCCACTAGCATCGCCAATACTTCTCTTCAAATACCATTTTCCTACTACTTCGTAATAACGCGGCGATAGTTTTTTTACTACCAGAATTGTAAAATTCAATTTACCCATAGCCGCGGTGTCCGGATAACCCCGCTTGTAATTTGCAAGGGTATTGCTCCACCCATAGGTGATACCGGATTTTCCAATGAAGCGTAAAGAGTCATTTTCCCAATAGCCTTTCATAAACCCTTGTAGATCGCCTTTATTCCAAGCGGCTGTTTGGGTATCGAGTAAATCGAGAATGGCACGTGCATTTCTGTCTTGAGTAAATCCGGTGGAGCTCCACAGAATACTGATTAGTATAAGAAGTAGGATACGCATACCCTAAGATAAGATGCTTGGGGCAGTTTGTATTAGTGATCGCAATCGTCGTGGTGTGCGTGATTGTGTACGCGGCAGGAGCGATGATTTTGAATATGTGCTCCAATAATCAGGACAACCGCTGGAATCAGCAGCCAGAATTGAACGGTCAGAAATACCTGTTTTAAAGCTAATAGAGCAATCCCTGCGCTAAATAGTAACCAGGGCTGCAGCCGATGATGATGTTTTTTGTAACCATGGTACATGGAGTAGCTCCCAATCCCAAAGGCCAGCACAATCATTCCTATTTCGAAAACCAGATTATGAATAATGTTGATTCCAAATAGAGGAAGGCTGGTCAGAAAAAGGGGTAGGAGGGCACAGTGAATGGCACAAGCGATGGAAGCGCTTATCCCAATAGCATCCCAGTTGATTCGAAGTTTCATGCCCTGCAAATTTACAAAAAAGCAACAAGGTTGCAAAAATGACTTTTGCCACGGGTATAGCGCCTGTGACTTCGTACTTTTGCATCACAATTGTTTCTATGTCCAAAAAGGGATGGTTTTACACGGGGTTTTTTGTTTGTCTTGCGCTGGCATTTTATGCCGTGCTAGCGGTTACCATCCCTGGCTTTACAAAAAGAGGCGTTCCGCCGGTGAGTTATATCCGTCCTTTCCAATTTATCACCCAGGATGGTCTAGCGTACACCCAGGAAAACGTAAAAGGTAAAGTATTTATCGCCACCTACTTTTTCACTACCTGCAAAGGGATTTGTCCACGGATGAACTACAATCTGAAATCCGTGTATGATCAATTAAAGGACGAACCTGATTTTTTATTGTTGTCGCATACCTGTGATCCAGAAACGGATTCGGTGCAGCAATTAAAAAAGTATACAGACTCATTGGGTATCGATACTCGTAAATGGATTTTTTTGACGGGACGAAAGGATAGCTTGTATAATATGGCCCGTCTTAGCTATACTATTGATGATCCTGCAAATAATGTAAAGTCTGTTGAAGACGATTTTTTACATACACAGTTCTGGGCCCTGGTTGATCGTAATGGAGATGTTATAAGAATTTATGATGGGCTCGAGGATCGTGAAGTGCAAGGGTTAGTCAAAGATGTTCGCAAATTATTGGCTGATGGTGCTAATTTTAAGTAATGGCTGTTCGTAAACAAATTGAATCTACCTTGTCTGTAAAGGAGCCTCTTAAAAATAAAGGACTCAGTGTTACAGATAGCCGTACAAAAATTCTGCAACTCTTTATGCAGCAGAAAGGCGCGCTTTCCCATGGGGATATAGAAAAAAAAGTAGGCGCCACATTTGACCGGGTAACTATCTACCGTACACTTCAAACATTTTTGGATAAAGGAATTATTCATGCAATTCCCAGTGCAGATAATGCCATTCGTTATGCGCTTTGTCAGGAAGAATGTGGTCCGGGGCATCACCATCACCAACATATTCATTTTATCTGCAGTCGTTGCAAGCAAACATTTTGTCTCGACGATATTGTAACCCCTGATCTTCGTTTACCAAAGGGCTACCAATCTCAGGAGATTGATGTGTTGGTAAAAGGAATTTGCAAACAATGCAGTCCTACTTCCAAAAGGGCCTGATCATAGCTGCTCATTATTGGAGCTGATTACTTTTTTTCTTCTATTGACTAGTCTCATTCTCATTCGCGTTGTAGCTACCTACTTTGAGATACTATGCGACTTTATTCATATTCTTTCTTATTACCCTTTCTACTACTGCTCTGGGCCTGCAGTTCTTCTTCGAAAATCACCAGCTCCTGGCGTTCGCCCGATAGGGCCACCGTTTCATTTAAAAAAGTGGTGGTATTGGGGTTGGTTCGAGACGCTGATCGTACTATTCGTGAAGAGATGGAACAATACCTGGCTGCTGCATTACGAAATCACGGTCAGTGGGCAGAATGCGCTTGTGAACTATATGGTCCAAAAGAGTTTGATCAGTTAACGGAGCAGCAGGCCATAGAAAAATTAAAAAGCAAAGGAGTTGATGCGGTGCTTACGATTGTACTGCTCGATAAAACAAAAGAACGCTATTACGTGCCTGGTCATATGTACTATACTCCATACGGGCTCTATTATAATCGCTTTTGGGGGTACTCGCGTACTATTTACGGTCGTATTTATTCTCCCGGTTATTATGCAACTGATACTAAATATTTCTGGGAGTCGAATCTTTATGATTTGACCAGCGGGAATCTTCTGTATTCTTCACAAAGCCAAAGTTTTGATCCATCCACTTCTGCTGCGATGGGAAAGGAATACGGAAAATTGATTGTGGAAGATCTCGATACTAAGCGAGTCATTGCTTTTGCTGCATCACCCACCAAAGTCCCCTGACGTTGGATTTCCAGCGGGGGAGCATCCATACGATTACAATTTCCTCTGCTAATTCTGCCATGGTAATAAAGACAGCTGCATAGAACAAGGGATAGTGAATGGTTTCAAAGAAAAAGAAGGAGAGTAAAAAAACTCCTTGAGCCAGCGCCGCCAGTTTAGCCAGGTAGGTATGAAAACTAGTAATTTTCCCATAGCGGTATAATGCAAATCCCGTTTGTAGCAGAAATAAAATACCTAGCGGTAAGAGCAAAGTCCATTGCTCAATGAAAAATCGGGGTTGTAGCACTCCGAGTCCTAGAATAGCAACCAATACAGTCAGATCATCTCCCACAGAATCCAGTCTTGTTCCCAGTATACTAGTTACTTTAAATGTTCTTGCTAATACCCCATCAATTAAATCAGTAAAGAAGCTTACTCCTAACAACCACTTGAACAGTTCTTGTTCGCCCCTAAAAAGTAATACAATTAGCAGCGGTGCAGTCACAATTCTGTAGAGTGTAATACAGTTGATCAGGTAAAAGGCGATTGATTCAGTTTTTTGAGCCATGGGTTGAATTTGCTTCAAATGATTGTAATAATGTTAGCACCTGTTTATCGGTTACTTCCTCGAAGTTTTCGTAAAACCGACCCACTCCAATAAATGGATCCGGATCAGCACAGCTGATTAATTGATCGACCAGCGGTTCAAGTCGAGCTCTAGCCTGTACCGAACAAACAGGAGTAGCAATTACTATTTCTGCAGGTTGTTTTTTTTGAATCGCCGGTAAGGCCGCCAATATGGTTCGCCCTGTAGCAATACCATCGTCAGTAATAATTACCGTTTTACCCGTCAGTGGAACTGGCGATTTATTTCCTCTGAAAAGCGCATATCGGCTTTTCAATTGCTCTTGAATTCGTTTAGATTCTGTTTGTAAGTACGTATGATCTACGGCTACATCGTTCTCAATTAAAATAAAATCAGGCCCAACAGCCCCTATGGCAAATTCGGGATTTCCCGGGGCTCCAATTTTTTTGGTCATTAGTAAATCAAGTTCCGCATGTAATTTTTTAGCAAGAATACATCCTATGGGTACGCCGCCTCGGGGAATAGCGAGCACCACTACATTTTGCTTGTAGTAATCCTTTAGCAGAATCACTAATTGCATTGCGGCTTCTTGGCGATTTTTGAATAGCATCTGTGCGTAGCTATCCAAGTTACCTGGAATGGGAGGCATTCCCAGTGAGGCTACTCATCCGTCCTATTGAGAGTGGTCAGTTACCGCACCCGCAATCAGATCACGAATTACCACCGAGGCAGCAACGGATCCAAAGGTGGCGGGCAAGTAGGAGATAGTACCGTAAGCTGATTTTTTGTAGTTCCGTCCATCGGTTAACATCAGACTTTCTCGAATGGGTTCCTCTGGGGAAAACACCACTTTTAACCCCTTTCGAATCCCAAATCGGGTTTTGAGTTGTTTTCGTATTTGCTGGGCAAAAGGACAATTATAGGTTTTTGAAATATCAACAACGCGTAATCGAGTTGGGTCAAGTTTTGCACCAGCTCCCATACTGCTCACCATCGGTATTCCGCTTTCCATAGCCATTTTGATAAAAGTGAGCTTTGGGGTTATACTGTCAATAGCGTCAATGATATAGTCAGGTTTATTGGCTAGTTGTGTGATAACCATCTCTGGATTTACAAAATCTTGCACTACGTTTAGCTGTAGCTCAGGATTAATTGCCAATAAACGCTCTTTCATAATGAGTGCTTTGGGTACTCCATGGTTGGTTGCCAAAGCGGGCAATTGCCGATTTCTATTGGTAGGATCCACCGTATCGCCGTCAATAATGGTCATTTTCCCTATACCGCTACGGGCAATAAATTCTGCCGCATAGGAGCCCACGCCCCCGAGGCCTACTACCATTACATGGCAATTATTCAGGTGTAAAACTGCCTTTTCTCCTATGAGAAGCGTGGTGCGGGAAAGCCAGGATCGGTCCATACTGCAAAGCAAGTGATTTGTGGGTTAGCAGAGAAATCAACATAGGTGGAAATAAATTTTCTCAATGAAATTTTTGGTAGCGGATAAAAAATCTATATTTGATATCGAAATATTTCCTAACCCATTAACATTCTAAATTTAGAAAAATGGCAACTAAGAAGAAAGCTAAAAAAGCTGCAAAGAAGCCTGCTAAAAAAGCCGCCAAGAAAAAGGTAGCTAAGAAAGCAGCAAAGAAGCCTGCTAAGAAGGCTGCAAAGAAGCCTGCTAAGAAGGCTGCAAAGAAAAAGTCTGCACGTAAGCCTAATGCGGCTTTCATGAGAGCACTGACTCCTAGCGCGGCACTTGCTGCTGTAGTAGGTTCTAAGGCGCTTCCTCGTACCGAAGCTGTTAAGAAGATTTGGGGCTACATTAAGTCCAAAAAACTTCAAGACAACAAAAACAGACGTATGGTTAACACCGATGCTAATCTGAAAGCAGTATTTGGTGGTAAAGGCCAGGTGTCTATGTTTGAAATTGCAAAGTACCTCGGTAAGCACCTGAGCTAAGCTTTTCAACTCATTTTTGAGAAAGCCATTCAGCAATGAATGGCTTTTTTCATTGGGGGAATGTGAATTATAATAGTTGAATCGACAGATTTATCCAATGGGGATGCTAATGCGTGTGATACTGCCTTTTCCAAGTTCGCTTTTAATTTCTAATGTCCCCTGGTGAAATTTGATTCGTGACTGAATGCTATCCAGTCCAATCCCCTTTCTTATGTTTTGTAGATCAAAACCGC